>Ga0065711_1026250_pt1 | contig 86278 bp, 54 predicted proteins | sample Hoacrofraction12_FD_59098 | JGI IMG/M metagenome (GOLD analysis project Ga0065711, IMG submission 59098) | Hoatzin crop microbial communities from Cojedes, Venezuela - Epithelial fraction 12 v2 (version 2) | ecosystem: Host-associated > Birds > Digestive system > Esophagus > Crop | place... | reverse complement strand
CAGGCCCACCTCTCAAGCCTGTCCAGGTCCCTCTGGATGGCATCCCTTCCCTCCAGCATGTCAACCACACAACACAGCTTGGTGTTGTTGGCAAGTTGAGGGTGCACTCAACCCCACTGTCCATGTTGCTGACAAAGATGTTAAACAGCACTGGTCATAGTACTGATCCCTGAGGAACATCACTCGTCACTGATCTCCACTTGGGCATCGAGCCGTTGACCACAACTCTTTGAGTGCGACCACCCAGCCAATTGCTTATCCACCAAGTCAGTGGTACACCCATCAAATCCATGTCTCTCCGATTTAGAGACAAGGCTGTCATGCAGGACAGTGTCAAATGCTTTGCTCAAGTCCAGGTAGATGCCATCAGCTGCTCTTCCCTTATCCACCAATGCAGTAATCCCATCATAGAAGGCCACCAGATTTGTCAGGCATGATTTGCCCTTAGTGAAGCCATGTTGGCAGTCACTAATTAGCTCCTTTTTTTCCATGTGCCTTAGCACAATTTCCAACAGGATCTGCTCTGTGATCTTGCTGGGCACAGTGGTGAGACTGACTGGCCTGTAGTTGCCCAGGTTTGCCTTTTTACCCTTTTTAGAAATGGGAGTGATGTTTCCCCTTTTCCAATCAGCAGGAACTTCAGTGAACTGCCAGAACTTCTCAAACATGATGGACAGTGGCTTAACAACTTTATCTGCCTGTTCCCTTGGGACCCGCGGATGCACTTCATGAGGCCCAATGGACTTGTGCGCCTTCAGGTTCCTTATGTGGTCTTGAACCTGATCTTCTCCTACAGTGTGCGGTTTTTCTTTCTCCCAGTCCCTGCCTTTGCCTTCTGTGACTTGGGCAGTGTGGCTGGAGCACTTGTTGGTGAAGACTGAGGCAAAAAAGTCATTGAGTACCCCAGTCTTGTCCATGTCTCAGGTAACCAGGTCTCCAATTTCCTTCCAGAGAGGGCCCACATTTTCGCTAGACTTTCTTTTTTCGCTGACGTACTTATAGAAGCTTTTCCTGTTGCCCTTGATGTCCCTGGTGAGATTTAATTCTATCAGGTCTTTAGCTTTCCTAACCTGATCCCTGGCTGCTCAGACAATTTCTCTGTATTCCTCCCTGTCCTTGCTTCCACCTTCTGTAGGCTTCCTTTTTGTGCTCGAGTTTGTCGAGGAGCTCCTTGTTCATCCATGCAATCAGTCCTGAGTGCCTTTGTCGAGATGAGCCTGTGCAAAGCAATTAACATCTGTCATATGTGGTTTGTTCTTTCGTTCACCTTATTCCTGAGAGAACTGTGTGAGCGGTGAAGTGTTTCTGGCATGTCTGGTCCTTGAGAGCATCAGGATTTGATCACCGTCACCCAGCGGGCATGGCAGTCTCCATCACAAGATAGGGCTCAGCTCTGAAGCCCTGGCTTTCCTGACTGGTGGGTTGCAGGTGCTGGATATGTCTACTGCAGCCTTTAAACTGGGGTGAAGTTAGATACCAGCTCTGCAGCAGTCTGCTTCTTCCTGGAAGAGGGACTGTGGCAGATCTGAATGCTGGCTAGAGATCCAGGAACCTGAACCCGTGTGAGCTCCCCACCCTCCCTCGCTAGCCCCAGGGCTAGGGCACACCTTCACCCATCTGGTTGCCCAGTGTCAAGAAACCGGACAGGTTGCTGGCTGCAGCATTAAAGCAATTGCCTGCTGCGGAAAGGTCTGCGCTGTGCCAAAAGGAAGGGAGACGTCAGCTGCGGTCTCCGTCTTTGTGCAGTCTGTTGTGGTCCTGCTCTACACTGTGGAGACCTTCAGAAGGAGGGACAGGGGATTCCTGGTGATACTTGTAAATGTAAAATTTCCAATTACTAGAGTGCTTCTAATTAAACTAAAGTAAATCCTTGCTGTTTTGAGAAGACAGGAAAGTGCTAAGATAAAGAGGCTCCTAAATAACACAGACAAACCTCACTTGCTGTTTTGGGGAGGGATAGGAAAGCTCTAAGATAGAAAGACTCCTAAATAATGTTATACAGACAGCTCAGCCTTGGGAGGGCTGATGCACCAAGCTACAGAGATAAAGAGGCTCCAAGAGGGCAACAAGACCGGAGCAAAACAGCCTGGAAGGACATGGTATGCGTGATCTTAGAATGGAGTTTGCACAGAAACAAAGGTCAACCAGCGGACACTGTGATGAGGAGTATAAGCCTTCATCTTGAGACCCCCCCCAAAGACACCAGAGGACACTAACAGACATGCGTGAAAGACATTAACATATGCTAATTAGTTCTTGGAAAAGTCATGAATATGCTAAGCATTTCTCAGAAATATAATGAATATGTATATTCTGATTGTATTTAACCTGAAATGACAGGGTGTTTGGTGTGCACATTTGGAGGAGAGATCCCCCGCGTGCCCGGCGCCGTAATAAAGAATACCTGCTCAATAGTCTTCCGACTATTGAGTCTTCGATTCCGGCTTTTCACGGCATCACTGGGAAGCCAGGGCAGGCTGCTGGGCTGGTGTGGATGGGCTTGCAGGAGGACAATGCAGAGCTCTCCAGCAGTTTTTTAAGATGATGGCCTTGTGCCCACCAGTGCCTCCTCCCCTGTGTTAGCACACTGGGATTCATAATGCAATACACCATCACGACCCAGCTGCTTCCTCAGTCAGGGCTGGACAAATAGTATTGTCCCTTCTACAGCCTGCTGAAGTGCAGGGGAAGTTTGTCATTACTTGGAACTGGAACAAGATTTGTCTTTGAGGGCTATATTCAGAAATGAATTTTGACAGACTGGAGGTATCTAGTCCAGAAGTAATTTAGTACTCGTTCTTCCTAGACATTTCCCTTGAACTCTTATGCTGCCTGAGGAGATATTCTCAGTCCAGGGCAGCAGGTACAGGGCTTTCCTCACAGCCAGGTCAGATTAGGGGAATTAGCCGGGGTGGTGTCAAGTTCACTGAGGCACCCAGTCCAGAAGACACAGAATGTACATGTTTGTGGCAAAGGACACAAATTGCCATCAGGGCCTGCCGCTGCCTTCTCGCTGCTGCAGGACTGTTTCTGCCTCTTACCCGTGGCTACTTAATATAAACAACAGTCATCGTCTCATGAGAGGGAGCCACAGTGTTCCCTTGTCCTTGTCAAATGCCCTTACCAAAACCGTCACGTTTGCTCTAAGTCTGCTCAGTCCCTTTCTCTCTGAGGTCCCAACTCTCTCCCATCCAACCTGAAATAGGATGCAGTTTTGACAGAAGGGAGGCTTGTGTCCCTGCTTTTCCTCCTCTCCCTTGCTTTAGCAGTTATTGTGGCTTCCTGGGAGCTGGCAGATGTTTTGAGCTCTGGTCTCTCGCTTCCCAAAGGAGTACTGTCATCACAAGTCAAACAGGTAAAAAGTGGGTGTCACTTCAACAGAAAACAGTGAATCTTGCTCCGTTCTTTGAAAGAAGTGATACAAGTACCTTTTCTTTGAAGTATTCCTGGGTCCCCCAGGGGTGCAAATGCCTACCTGCAGCCCTGAGTTAATCTCCTCAGACCCTCAGAACTGCCGCCTTCTTACTGCGCCTTGGTTTTTATTAACTAGCTCTGAGTAGCGAGTTTCTGGGTATTTCTTCATAGATGCCTGTCGCCATCCTATGAGGTGTATGAACATCCAACTTGTAATGGGGAATCCTGCATCCTACTCAACAAGTTCAGTATTGCCTAAATTCCTTACTAGTTTGATAGAGATTTGGGTGTTTGGGTTAGTATTTATATGTGAGGGCTTTTTCCATAGGTTGTCTGTTTTAAACTGCAGATCCAGCCTACAGCTGTTCTAAACATCTTGCTGGGTTAAGCCAAGTGAAGCCGATGGTTTTGTACCAGGGATGCAATGACTTGGTTTCTCCAGCCATCCTCATGGCCCATCATCTGTCCCTAGCTTTTTAGTGCCCTTTAGTTAGTCCATTCTCCTGTTCAAATAGAAAGAAAAATGCTTTATATTAAAAATAAGTATCTCTTTCAAGTTCTTTTCCTTGCATAAATTTGAAAGTATGCATACTAGCACTGAGAGCAGGCAGCGTGGGACCCAAAGCACTGTTATGACTTACTCAAGGGTGAAGTTTTTGTACATTAGATGCTTACCTGTTCCAGTAATAGAGGCCCAGGGAAATTCTCAAATAGATTTTTTCCAATGAGTTATCAAGCTGCTCGAAGTAAGGATTTGTAAGATCAAATGCTGCTGTCATTCGGTACCAAGTTCATTCAATTCAAGCAACTTACACTGCATGATCATGATCTTAAACTTCAGCTGCATGTGCTTGCTTTTTTCACATGCAGGCCAGGCCGACAAAATTCATGAATACCTAATATTATCCTAGCAAATTGCAAGCATGTTTGTCTTCACGTTCAATTTTAATTAGGACAAGACCACTGTGAATCATTTGAAAGGTTCTTGGGACCTGTTTTAATGACATCTTTTTGTCTGTTTTTCCATGCAAACTTTAGCTGATGTACTCATGGAAAAGATAATTAGAAATATACAAATATACTCAGAAAACAAAGTTGTTTTTGTTACTTAGTAAAACAAACAAACAAGCAAACACGTGGCTCTCATTCAGGCATGGCAATTTTCTAGCTAGTAGGTACGTAAGTGAACCACTGAAGTTAAATGTTGGGTATCTCTCTTTCTGGTTGCTTACTCAGGAATGACACAGGGATTTACAAAAAACAACAGGGAGGACTCTTCCCCTGTGGTGAAAGCGCGTGCTAGAAGACCGCCACTTCCCACCTGCAGTTGCTGTAAGGGAAGAAACGACCCCGGGTCCCTTCAGAAAGGGCAGACAGCACAGACTGCCTTCACCGCGGTCGTTGCTCCGTGCAGTGGGGTGAGCTGCTGGAATTATCTTTTGCTCCGATACTTATGAGAGTGTTTTACTGCCATCCTAAGGCAGTAACGTATGGCTTTTCTTGACCTTCTTTAAAAGAATTTACAGAACTTACAGAAACTGTGCCTTCTTCTAAGCACATGCTAGAAGTTGTTGCAATTCCAGATAACAAGCACAGTCCTGTGTCCTGCTGCTTCGAGCTCTTGTTCTTTATTAATCGCTGTAGGAGTCCTCTGCTCTAGAATAATTCCTTGCTACCATTGTTGTTGCATTGTTTCCCCATTCATTTACAAGTTGGACTATTACCATGGTAAAAGTTAAACACTTCACTGTAAACTGCTTCACAAGCAGATCAGTTTTATTTTTCTCAATCAGTCTTCTCTGTGGGGCTATCTGGACGGCTCTTCTTCCTTGGGTGCTGCTGATACAGGGTAATGTTTTGCAAACTAACTCCTCTCATTAATTCTACTTTGGCTGTTTTTGCCAGCGTGACTTACTAGAGTGCAGTCAGTGCCAAAGTTTGCAAAAGTTTCTGTGCAGCTGAGGGGTATTCTGCAGGGAGGAGGAGGAGGAGAAGTGAGAGAAGTCACCATTTGTTAGTGCGAGTGTCTTGAATTCAACATACAGAAAAAAGTGCCTTAAGTGCCAGCTGCTTTAGTTTCTGATTTTTCTCCAAGGGTGAGCCCGTTGTCAAGGAGTCAAAGTGAGTTTCATGCAAATTTATAGAAACACTTTAGCTCTTGGAGCGCTGGAAATATCCTGTGAGATGCATAAAGAGCTTTCTCTTCTGAGATTTTATATTTCGGTAGGTGGCCTCCTGTGTTTACATTTGCCACACGTGCAATACCTCAGCCCTCTTCTTGAGGCCTTTGAAGGGAGCTTCTGGTGGAAACTGCTCTGTGGTGCACGTTAACATCTGTGCAGGGTGGATCCTTTAAACTTGTTGTCAGTCACATAGGAGCCTTGGTGGGATGGGTCCTAATCCCACTGAAGTCAGAGGAAGGACTCCCATTAACTTCAACAGGCCCTGGATCAGTGCCTGTGGGAAGCTGTTTTATAAATCTCAGCTTGGCTTGAGCAGCCTAATAATGCCTACAGTTCTTATAACTTACTAGGACATGTTTTGATACAAAGCCATTCTTCACTTCAGTATTTCTAGGATTACTCGGAGGAATAAGGTCATCCTGTTGAGCTAAAATCTGGGGTCTTGGAGGTTAGGAGAAGAAACTGGTGGTAGGTCCAGTATCTTCTGTGATGCAGCCCTGTTTATTTCTGAAGACTAAATAGCTCTTTTTTCCCAGAGCACAGCTGGGGTCAAGATGGTTGCAAGTCTTGCTTCTAGCACCAAAATCTTCTTGCAAAATTGTCTCTCTGTCTTTTAACAAATGCACCCTTATGCCTGTCCACAGTGCTGCCGTTGTTTGACCATGTAGCACTCTCGTGTGCAGTCTGCTTGGCTTCTCTTCCAGTGTAAATTAGTTCCTCACTCATAACACCTCCCATGAGTGACTGTTTCCGCACTTATCACCTCCTGTTCAGCCTCCATTTATGATGAATACTTATATTTACAGTGCAAGCTTCTGGGGGATGTGACCATTTTGTGTTCTGTGTTTACACATCAGTGGTCTCTTGATCCACCATAATGACAACAACAATAATAAAAACTAAAGCATGGTGTTCCCAGTTTCCTGCTACTCTGCCTACCACCCCCTCCAGCCAGTAGTGCTCTGGAGGAGGTGGTGGGCAGAGTAGCAGGGAACTGCTGTAGCAGGAAACCCTGTCTGAGGTGGGTTTCCAGCTGCAAAAGAGCTAACGGGGTGGCTGTTGCCAGCACCGTGTGTCCCAAGGAAGGAGTTAACTTGAAGGTGTCAAAAGGGCGAGGAAAATTGACAGCAGAAGGGGGAGGGCCTGCAATGGTGCATCTGGCCATTTCTTTCACAACCAAAGCCCACGAAAGGCTCAGCCACCTGATTTAAGTCTGGGGGCAGCAATTCAGGATTCCCGAGAGGAAGCCGGGAAAGGTCTCAGCCAGCATCTGCAGAGCTGTCCCTGTGCATGTGGGCAGCTTGTTGTGAACAGCCGAGTAGTTTCTGAGAAGGATCAAGTTATTAATGTGAGTATATAAAAAATAAATGTTTCTCAAGCCCACTGCTGACTGGATTTCCCATCTTAAAGCTTTGTAAATGAGGGGGGGAATACTTTCTGGAAACAAATTCTTTTCCCTGAAGAATGACATGGCACCAAGGAAAGAATTCACTGTGTTTGCACTGACCTGTCAGAAGGTGAATTTGTACTCGTTGCTTTTGCTTATCCTGCTGGAGTGCGGTGTTGATCTGTGAATGTACAGTATTTACAGAGGAGAACGTGAGCCGGGCACATCCAAAGAAGAGAGTTGCAGTTTGTCAGCACAGTTTCTCTAAAAGGAAGATTATATGCAACCATTTGTAATGAAGCTTGGGTGCCAGCCTAATTCTGGGGGCCTGTGGTGTTCGTTATAACGGCACATTGCATTCCTTAGTGCTGGGAGATCATTTTGTCACAGCATTTGAAGTTCAAACTGAAGTCAAAGCAGAAACTGGCTTTTTTACTGCTGGTGGGAAGGGCACAGCAGAGGGCATCGTTAAACAGAGAGACCGATCCGGCCCTCTGACACGGCTCTGCAGGCAGCAAAATTTAAATTCAGCTGGGCAATTGCACTGGTGCTTTTCGTACAATCACTGAGCATCCCAGGGATCTTGCTCCCCTTGGCTCTTCTCACAGTGGGGTTATGTGACACAGGGCAGTGCCATGCTGAGACACCAGCTCTGAATGAGCTGCCATGGCCACCAGGAGCAGTTATAGTCATGTTGATGCAACTCCTGACCTGCATTAATTTGCCTTTCTGAGAAACTACGTGCAGTTGTCCAACAGGCTCTGTGTTGACATGCCTATTTTGTTTGTACCCCTTGCATTACCTTGAGTATCTTCTGCTGAGCCACAGAAATGTATTCCCGTACCAGCTGTACCCAAGTCATCCTCTCTGGCCTTGGGTACTGCGAGAGATGGTCAGTGTCACCATCTTGCTGGCATGAATTTAAAAATGATTCGCTTTCTCTGTTTATTTCAGAGCACTTTTGGCCCACTGATGTTTTGGCCCATGTTCTTCTGGCATATTTGAAACTCTGAACAGTGCGTGTAGGAAAGAAGGTTACACTGCAAATACAGGCCACTGGAGAACAGCTGTGTTGTGCCTATGTATCATTAAATAAAGAATAGAGCTCTAAAAGTGTTTACAGATTGTAAAACAAAAGCAGATTGAATAGGTTTTAAATTCTAGGAACTAACCTAAAATTTGCTATAAAACAAATATATGGCTTACAGCTGGAAACCTGTCAAAACACCCAAATGATTGCTCTGTGCTGTCTGGAAAGAGTTTCCGTGCCGAAAGACTTCAGAACAGCAACAGATGTACTATTGCATAAAGAGACATCCCTGATTTCAATTTCAGTTTATAGTACAGAGAGGCGTACAAGAGAAGTAAAGTTCTTTCAGTCTTACCCAGGTCCCTCTGCTTCCTCCTTAACATCTTGCTCTGTGTACTTCTCCTGTGTTAAAGAGATTAGCAGAGATACAGAAAGATGAGAACATACATCATTATAAGAAGCGAAAAAGCCATCTGGCTCAGAATTTGTGGCTGGCTCTTAATTCAACCATGTTGGGGTTTTTTCCATGCCCTTCAAGCCCCTCCTTTTCCAGAAACAATCTATGTGATCCCACATCTCCTCTTCAGTAACGTGTTCCAGATGGTCAGCTTTGTGCAGAACGGATTTGCCTTAGCTTCTCAGTTTTTTCCTAGCTTCTTTGTTTTCACATTGCTTCCCTTTCTTTGAAACCCCTTTACCCAATCACCTAGCTCTCTCTGGATCTTTTTCCTAGTTTTTATAGTGTAATCAAAAGATATTTGTGTCACACAGACATTTTTCTCAAACACTCAGTCCCTGCCACACAAGGATAATGAGGCTTTTCTTGTCTTTAAAGGAAGATGTGGAAGAGAGGTTGTGGGAGGCTGTGTAAGAAGGGAGTTTTATAGAAAGCACTCAATTAATCAGTATGAATTCAGCATTTTCATTGACTTTTCTATTCAGTGGGTGAAATAATGTTACTAATATCAGTCAGCAGTATTGTCTCTTGCACTTTGGGATGTCATCTACACTTCAAACAGCTTAGCTGTGCAATTCACATCTATCTTCTTGTTTCCTGGCTGCCCACGTGGCACTAGTTTGAGTTCGCCCCTAACCCCTCTTTTGGAGGAGCCCGTTCCCTCTGAAACACAGCATGCGTGTGCTTCTGGGGACCTCTCCTCCCTCCTGAGACCCCTCCCAGTAGCTGGGAAGGATGACGCTCATCCAGTTTGGCTGCCTTCCCTTGCACGGCCCTCTGGCAGCATGCTGGCAGCCCCTGTACCCTCAAGCAGCCTCACTTGCTCTCCTGTGCAGCCCGGGTCACACACCAGCTACTCTTCAGTACAGGCGGTCAAAACACTCAACATATTGCTGGGCTGCAGCACAGCCCTCAGAGTGTTTTGGGACATTTTAAACTGAAATAGCAAAGGCTGTCAACGATCATTTATTATCTGGGCACTTTAGTATTAATAATTTAATGATTAATAATTTAATATTTCATATTTCATATAATAATTTATTATATGGGCACTGGGCTCAATGGGTGGTGTCTGCGCTGAAAAACGAAATCCGCTGGCAGACTGCGCAGCGCGGCAGGCACGGCCAAAGCCCTGGCAGCTCCGCTGTCCCCCTGGAGTGGAGCGCTGTTATCCATGCACGTTATCCTGGGAATAGTCCCCCAAAGGTAGCCAGGCATCGCCCGTGATGGGATCTGATGGCCAGGGCCACACTCAGGCCAGCAGCCGAGCTGGGCGGGGGCCACGGACGTGTGCCGGTTGTGTGCCAGCGGTCAAGCCCTGTTTAGTCTGTTCATATCAGTGGGGCTGAGGAGTCTCTATTTACAAGAAATTTAAGAAACTGGAAATAATTATGGAAACATCCCGAGGCCTCACAGGAGTTCAGTAATTCTGAAGATGGAAAAAGATGGTCTTTTATAACTGGAGTGTTATACCCCCAGTCCTCCCTGTGAGGAAATCGCCTGCTTTCCTGAGCAAGGAGTAAGACGGGGCTCATTAGGTTAGGAAGATTTCCCACATTTTCCATCTGTTGATGCAAATTTTTGAGGCAATGAATGTGTGACATTTCACAAAGTCAAGACTCTCTCTGTCTATATCTGGGGCCTATTCCTGCTCAACGAAAACTCAGGCTTTAAGGTACGGTTTTCCAGCAGAGCAGCGGTCTGCAGCGCCAGGACAGAGCTGCAGACACCCATGCACAGCCTGTCGCCGGCCCTGCCACAGCTCGGAGCTCGGCGTGGGAAGCGGGTTGGTCACCTACCCAACGCCCCTCAGCACAAATCCCTCTTGGAACCGCTGCTTCTCCCTGCCTATAGCCACAGGAATGTATCAATTTAAATTAGAGGCATAGTAAAATGCAAAATAAAAGAATGCCTTCTATAAATACACCTTAAAACAAATAGGCTTTTTTTCATAGGGAAAAAAATATTAACCAAAAAATTGCTCTTACTGTTTAGAAACAGGGATTTTATTTTTCCAGTCTGCTCTTTATTTTTCCATTGTCTCTCACTTCGGAGTGCAATGCAAATGCAGTACAGCTACATTTCTGCTTTCCATCCTACACCTTGCAGATCACATTGACAACAATTTAAGCAAAAGGATTGCTTGGAGTTACAAGGATCATCTGATTTATAGAAACTCCTTGGCTGGAGACACACCGTGCTCTCCTGCAGGAGACCAGAAAAGAAAGAATGTTGTGTGGATCATGTTGCATATTTTTCTTAATATCTTTGTTGCCTCTCTGAGTACATACCAGTTATGAAGGAGAAAAACTTTCAGTGTGAATCTTGCTTGTCAAAGTTAAGTAAGCTCGGTTCTACATCTTTAAGCCAATGACAAGAGCAATCAATCAAACCAACCTACTTTTTTTCATATTCCCTCGTGGGAAAGCCTTCTGAAAGCTAGTTATTTGTATTTGTATTCAGTACAGGTGTTAAGAAGACTAAGAAAGCTGCAGATATGAAGATTATTCATAGTAATTTCATACTGCAGAATGTTCCATGGGCAACTATGTCAAGATAAATGCATTGTATCCACACGTACTTTTGAAGGATTATCTCTGCTTTTTTCTAGATTAGTAACTGAGCAACAAAACACCGCAAACGTGTTCATCTGATTTGAAATAGGACATTGATTGAACTAATTTACAACAGCTCTTGAGCACCTGAGCTTACCCAGCTCAAGTACCCAGGAAGTGTTAATGTTAACCTCACCTGTTAAAACAAAAATCCAACTTCAAGATGTACTTTCTATTATGATAATTAGCTTTTTTCACCATCAACATAATGTTGCTGATGAAGATGTCTCCAATCTCTAATAGAGACCCTGTAACTTTGCCCTCTGCTTCTCTCTCTCTACTTACCTCTGGGAGTGCAACTGAATTGTGGAAATCCACAACACAGGACCACCCAGACCACACAATGTACTGCCAGATCAGGGCTGCGGTTTTGTAGGCTGAGGTGTCTAAGCTGTTACAGAGCTCCACTGTCATAGAGTGGTTGCGTTCCACAACATAAGCTGTAGCTGCGTTCTTCTTGTGGTTAAATACCCTGATCCACTGTATGATCACCTCCTGATTCAGACTGTCTCAGATTATACCTTTTGCAAAATTTTGCCTCCTAGGCAATGAAGCATGATGGACTTTGCAGACTATAAGAGGCCCAGAGCTAAGCTGTGGTCTGCTTAGTTTTCAACCTGCAGTCAGGATCACGCCTTTGCTTTGAGGTGTTTGTCTTGTGACATATACAAGTGATTTTACAATGTAAATACCACGGTTTCACAGGTTACTTTCTCTGTTTTCTTACATTAGAAAGATTTGTTCTCTAATCTGGTGGTTACACCAAAGCCATAGGGATAACTCAGCTGTTAGGAAAACAGCTCTGTCCATTCAGGAGGATGAGGAGGTTGTGGCAGGTAGATAGGGCATCTGCTGTGCTCCAGGGAGTGGGGAACGGCATGTGGACATCTCCTCTTCTCCCTAGCTCTATATGTGTCTTGTGCTAGCTTAAGGGTTTGTAACCCTTGTAAAGTTCCTTAACGTCCCTTATGAAGGTGTCTGGGGAGTTTCTGTGGGTGGGCTGACTCTCAATGGGTCGGTGCAGGACCAAACACAGCCTAGCTCCGAGGTCTGGGGACCCTGAGAGCAACGGCAGGTGGTGACAGCAAGGTCTCTCAACAGGCAGTGGAAGTGCCTTCACGGCAGAGGTGGGGAGCGGCAGAAAGCCCAGGAGAAGACGCTGTGCTGCAGCCCCTCTGTGCCCACACCACGGTCTCCTCTGGTGGCAGCCGTCACCGGGGCTGCTCCAGGCCAGCAGCTTTGCCAGATCCATGTGACATGAAGTCTGTTGGCAGGGAAAACTTTGTGGAAAAAGCAAAAGTTGCACTGTATCTTGTTTTGATTATTTGTTTCTAACCTCGCTACAAATGGAAAAAATTTCTCTGGCAAGCATCTGCTTGTTTTTTTCCTGTTGTTTTATCATCCTCCCAGCTCTCAATAGGGGTGGATAACCCTCAAATGCCACTCTGAAGGCTGGTGCTTAGGCCAGGTTATAGAGCTGCAGCACTGGGGATGTTTCTTTTCCTTCTCTTTGCTTTCATTTATTTCACTTTATTCTGCTTCTGTTCCATTCTCTCCTTCTCCTCTTTTCTTTCTGCCTTTGCAACAAGTAAGTGTAACCAGCAGTCCCTCCAGCAAACAACACCTTCCTCTTCCTCCCAGTTCTGTTTGGAGGAGAGAGCTGTGGTTTCGTTATGATAAATGTGTACATTTCCATAATCAGGATAAGTAAGATGTAAGCAGCTCATCCATACATAGGCAAGCAGTATAAAGTAGGGCATTTGGTCAATATTTTTCACAATAAAGTCTTTTAAGTGTCTCAATGTAATTTATAGTAAATTTGCAGCTCCTGAATCAACCCAAGCAAAAGATTATGTTTGAATTTTGGTTGGGTTTTTTGGAACATATATGGCTTTGAATTTCAGAGACTGAGCAAAAATCTCAGGTAACCATGGGCTCTACACAAGGAGAAAATTTGCTGTCAAAGAACTGAAATACGGATTCACTGCTTGAAGGTCAAAATTTGGCATAGAAGAAGATGGGTAAAGGGGAGATGAAGGGAAAGGGAACAGGAACAGGTAAGCTTTTCTGCAACATTGGTGACCTTAGTGCAGTTGGATGTGTTATGTCATTGGGAAGATACGCTGAGTTTTTTACTAGAGCCTGAGTGCCTTTTTAAAGGCAAAGACGTTATTTCAAATCCATAGGATTTTTCTCTGGGTAGTAATTAAAGCCACTCAAACTAGAACCTATAAGAAATACACATGACATTACCTTGAGAAGTAAATTTATTTCAGGATTGCTTTAGGATCATAGGGTTTATGTTGCAGAGGGGTAAGAGATACGTTACCGTGCCTAACTCATGTAGAGGAGGATTATGCAGTACTTAGCTGTATCTAGATCTAAACTTAGGCCTTGTCTCCCTCCCAGTTTAATGTCTTCATTTCAATAAAAAGCTTTGTTACTCTGCTTGAAAATATTGACACTTTCAAAAGACACTCTTCTTGTTTGTTTTTAGGATTAAAGCACGATTCCTCATGTTAAAGCTCGTTTGAAAAATTCATTTATAACATAAACAGAAACAGCACTGTAATGTCACTCCTAATCCCAGCTGCCTCCACCAACACCTCTGCCTGTCTGAAATAGCAAAGAAGATTCCAACACTGTAAGGAAACAGCACTTATACCTGATTGTTGCTTGTTTTCAACGCATCTTACAACACGTGTAACCGTTGTTGCAAAGAGCAACACAAGGTCATGCTATTCCAAGTCTCCCAGCTTGCCTGCCTGCTGGACCACACTCTTAGCCCTGTTTCAAGATGCAGACTGTTAGGGAAGTTGCAGGTCGGTTAAGGTGCTTCTCCAGATGCGATCCCCCATCCTGCTCACAGGTCCCAAAGTCTGCGTGGTCTCTCAGCCAGCTGCTATCGCAGCAAAGCAGTTCTGTTTCGAGGCTCTGTCAACCAACTCTGTTAAAGAGAAGGAGATCTTGGGGGTGTTTCAACAACTTAATTAGTCAATCAAAATCTTTTCAGCCAGACCAGACATTCTGAATTTCCTCTGCTTAATGCCCACCAGGCAGAGCAGGATCCTTGCCCCCATCCCATTCCTCCCATGGGCAGAGTCTCTCACCACATCCCATCTCGCACGATGCGGTACCTCTCCCCTCGCTGAGCTCTCCGGTCCATTCAGGGTGATGCCCTGAGACGAAGAAGTCCAGACCACAGAGGAGTCTGGATGGAAAACAGCTGAATTTCAGCTCCTGCAACTAATGAATTATTGTAACAATATTTCAAAATTAAAAATATTTATGGTCAAAATGTGTTTTTGTTGTTTGTTTAATAACATGAACATTTTCCATGGTGGCCACCTATTTTTTTGTGAAGAAATTTGTTTACTCGAAACTATAATGCTCTCGGTAAATTTTTAGAGGTGGGAGACCAATTCCAAACTGCGTTGTGTTTGTTTACTACGGATTGCATTAGTTCTCTTTGTTAAACTTAAGGATGAGATATTTGACTGTCAACATTTGAATTTAATTCCTTGCTTGGGTGAGGGCTGCCATATTCCCACCAAGTTTCTCCAGCCACATCCACTCAGCACAAACGCTGTGACAGGGTAGACCACACGCTGCTGGTCAGACACAGTGGCCCTTGGCTCTACCACGGAGCTCCCAGTCAGTCAGCCCCAGTGTGCATCCATGGGCTGGGATCTCATGTCTTCACTGTGAAAAGATATTTTTAGGTGCAAAGACATTTTTAGATGAAAAGTTTGAGTTTGGACCTTTCCGTATTTGCTAAGCACCACACAAAACTGAAACACATTTTAGATAAGGGATCTTAACATCACAGAAGAATGCAAATGCCTGAATGGTACCAAAAATCTTTTCTCCTCTGGGAATAAAATACCCCTCTCCCTGTACGCCTCTAGACCTCCTGTTTTCCTAGTCTGATTGCAGGAACTTTAATAGAATAGCAATATTTTTTTTTAAGCGATTCCTTTCTTTAAAAAGCAAAGCTCTCTTTTTTTAACTTTTGCTGAACACAAATCTTGGTAAAATCTAATGCTCGTGAAACTACAGCACTGCCCTAGGAATGTTTTGCAAGACTGAGTTATTTCTTCCTGATGAACTTTCATATTACAAGAAAAATATACTACCCTGTTCTAAAAATATATTCTCCCAGTTAAGCTTAGAAATAAATCAGTCATCAGGTATCCTGACAGATGCAGACTTTACTATTACTAGTTAATAAACAATGAGTTTGTCTTTCCAAATCGTCTTACAGTAACGTATAAATTGCCTGTTTATTTTGTCCTTACCTGAGGTTCATTGTTCTGGTGTTAGGTAAAGAATTACAACTTCCATTTGTTTTCCCTTGTAGCTTCTTGATTTTTGATACCTTACTGAGGGCACCCCAGCATACACTTTTAGAAAAAAAATTATTTGAAGCAGTATACTATATATATAAAATACATATTGCTTGTTTCATTTACTTTTGAAAATTGCAATTATTTAATTTCTACTTATAATATTGTGACCTTTCCCTTGCCTTCCCTTCCCAACACCACAAGACTGTCAACACTGCCTGGCTTTATTCCACTTGGGAATTACCAGCAGGGAAACCTGTTGTCCATTTAAGGTAATTTATCTTCTTTTTACAGTAACTACTTTGTGTTTTTTCTCATGATAAGAGGGGGCAGAATCAGTCTAAGAGACATGTCTTGTGTGAGGTGGACATAAAATGGCACATTTTCATTTCCATATGTTTTTCATCTGGAGAACATAAGCATTTTTTTTTACTGTGCATGATGACAATTAACCCACACAACTTCATTAATTTGCATTCCTAATTTTTCTCCTAAAGGTTTCTCCAGAGTTCATAAACTGCATGATGTTTCACAATGACACAGGAGGCAGCTTGAAAAAACAGTGGGCAGTAGAACTGGGCAAGCGTGAACACACAGCGGAGGGCTTAGCAGCTGCGGGAAGACGCCTCCTTGGATCCAGTGAGTCTCCAGAAATGCAAAGAGCCTTAAGGCAGCCCCTTGAGGTCCAACCCACCCTTGTCCCAGCTGATTTAATGATCTGCCCTTTGCTTAGAGACATCAGGTAATAAATACTCTCAGTTTCAGTTTAAGACCTCCCCTTAGGTCCTTTATGACTTGGATTAAGATAGTTGAGTATGCCTAAAAGAGAAAATGCCTTTCAGTTTAAGTAGCTAAGGGATTCTTTTCTTTACAACCATTTTTTAAGAGACCTTTTTGGATAAGACTTCACTAAAAGTTATTTTCTTATGAAGTATACAGCAGCAGAAATAAATACCCTGTTTGTGATATATTTGCTGCTTCAGTCTGCCAATATGGCTCGAAACTACAACTTCTGATAGAATTGGATATGAAGAGTATCAGAAATAGCTGTAGACATAGTTTCTACACACACCAGATAAGAGAGGGATTCTGGTTCTCAAGGGTGAAAGATGGCACAGAAAAATGTTACCCTTTCTCAGTTTTGCCTTCATTCTCTTGCAGAGCCACTATCAAGATTCATGGTTCCCCTCATGGCTGCACAGGAAAACAATGTATTTTTCATCATCTGGTAAAGCTCATTAAAATGTTGTCTACAGCACTTTTCTTAGGTTATTTGTTCTCAGTGGCATGCTACACCATTTTAAATTATTCCCAAGGGAACTAAGGGCCCTGTTTTTCAGTTGTTGGAATGAGAGAGACAATCTATTGCATTCCAATTGAAGGCAGATATATTAATAAGAAAACTGTGAAAGAGTGGTCTGATTTTCGCTGAATTGAGGCCCTCTTTCCTTGTTCTTCTTGGGAATAATGTTTGATTAAGGACTGCAAGATTCAGTCCAGTGAAATTGTACTTAATGAATGCTCTCACAAGAAAGTGAAATCTACTCAAATGTGTGTTTCTGACTGTGGGAGGAATAGTCCTGTGTGATGTGGCTGCTTTGATAGGGACCCCGACAGCCCATGTGTTCTAGCCCCCGATGGTCATTAAGGCAGCACACTACAGCAGGAGGTGTTGCTGCAGCAAAGCCTACACAACAATGAACGTATTGATCACGAGGGAAAAATCGCAGAAGCATTTCTGAGTTATCAGTCACCAAAGCATTTCAGAACAGCACAGTAACCAGGTCCCATTAGTATCTAAATGAGAATATGCATTTCTGGGTGCAAGGGAAAGATGTATGAGAAATAGTACTGCGTCCAGCTCTGGAGCCCTCAGCACAGGAAAGACATGGACCTGTCGGAGTGGGTCCAGAGGAGGCCACAAAAATGATCTGAGAGCTGGAGCACCTCTCTTGTGAAGAAAGGCTGAGAGAGTTGGGGCTGTTCAGCCTGGAGAAGAGAAGGCTCCAAGGAGACCTTAGAGCAGCCTTTCGGTACCTGGGGCCTACAAGAAAGCTGGAGAGTGACTTTTTACAAGGGGTGATGGCTTTAAGCTGAAAGAGGGTAGACGGATATTAGACATAAGGAAGAAATTCTTTACTGTGAGGGTGGTGAGGCACTGGAATAGATTGCCCGGAGAAGCTGTGGATGCCCCCTCCCTGGAAGTGTTCAAGGCCAGGCTGGATGCAGCTCTGAGCAACCTGGTCTAGTGGAAGGTGTCCCTGCCCACGGCGGGGGGGTTGGAACTAGATGATCTTTAAGGTCCCTTCCAACCCAAACCATTGTATGATTCTATGATTCTATAAATGACCTTTTATCCAGGACAACTGGGGTGTGTGACTGCTTATTATTGTTGATCAATTGTCAAAAAAACCTTGAAAGCTACAAAAAAATGAGAAATGTTTCATTCTTTGTCTTTCAGCCATTTTTACCTGCTTGACACCAAGAGGGTCACTACCTGCAGATTCAAGGGACCCTAACAACTCAGACAGAAACAGATTCCAAATGGGATGGGAGAGAGAGTTCGAGGGGGGTGTTCATCGTGCAATCCCATTTTTGTTGGATTTTTTTCTCCCCTTGGTGATGTCTGTCTAAAGTGGTGCCTTCATTAGTGTAAATCCTTGAAGAAATAAACCATGAGCCACAAAGCTTGCATCTCAGGTGGCTTCCTAAAAAGCAGGCAAGAACTAGGGGTGAGACGTCATCAGGTCTGCAGCTATGGCCTTTAAACTGTAGGGCCTCATCACGACAAGGACTGGCAAATGTAAAGTTGCACCTGGAGCCCCCATCAAGGAGTTGAGGCCAGGGATGGACACAGACGGCACTCAGACTAGCTCCAGCAAGCTGAAGGCACGTGGAAAGTGGGGGCTTGACCAGAGTTCTGACACAAGGTTTGTTCATTCGAGTTAGATTTAATACTGGTTTACCAATGTTGTGGTTTTCATCTGCAAGTGTGTCTCAGCCCTGGAATACATTTGGTATTGTCAAGTTTTAATGTCAAATTAACTTGCCTGAAGTTGAAGCCAGGCTCTTGCGGTATCTAGGCAACTGTTCCAAAACAGTGGTTAACAGGAGGCCGGGAGCAGCGGGGCTGGAGGCAGCGAGCGCCGGCGGCTGCACACCCACTGTCTCTCGCTGTGCTGAGCGAGGTTGTCTGAACGCGCGCACCTGAGGGACTGTGTGACCATCTTTGGACTGGAGTCAGCGTCCCGCTTACCGCGGGGATTTTTTCTCCCGGCTTCCCGTAACCGCCTTTTCATGACAAAGCAGATTTGAAAAATGGTGCTTTCACATACAACAAGCTGCTGAATCCAGGATCAGCAGCTATAAACCACAAGTGGGGCAAGTTTTTTCACCCATGCTCTCTACTCAATTCCTCAGCCCTTTTGCCTGGAGTCGCTCCTGATCCTGCTTTCCCTTCAGCTGAACCAGAGGAGACAGAAAATACCTATAAACTGTCTCTGACCTTGAAAAGTCCCCTTTTACCCTGATGACCTGGCAGCAGGCGCAGCACAGCTGTGTATGTTTCTGCTGATCCCCCGGTTCTCTTCAGGGACAATCAAACTGCCTGCGTTTCTGTTCCTAGCTCCGGCTCTGGAGACAAGAGCTGTTTTTCTTAAGGGGAAGAGAAACTCTTTGTTTTTAGTTGATAGAGAAAGATGACACTTGCAGAGGGTAATTTGGGATGCCTGAGGCAGGCTCTGGTGCTGAATTCCCCTCTGAAGGTGAATGTTTCTATTTGTCTCACCTATTGTGCAAGATCACTGCTGGTCAGTTGAGTTTCCCAGAGTTGCAAATCCCTCTTGCCTTGCTGCTGGCTCCCAGTCTCATCTTGCTGACTTGTCCTGCAAATGTTCTCACTCTCTGAAATGGGTGCATGGATTTATCATTTCATTTAATCTAGATGTGAAGTTAGAAATGGGGTTTGGGTCTGTGTGCAAGGAGAGAGCAAGCACTGGCTAGACCTGCGCTTGCAGCCACAGTGGCACACGTTGTATAGGTCACGTTGTCCATCTTCACAAATCATGCACAATCGCAAAATGCCATGATATTGCTGAATGCATACCATGACACCTCATCTGGGTTTATAAGCAACTCAGAGCTCAGCCTAAATGGAGGGAGTAGCTTACATTGATAAAATCTTTCAGGATCATTTAGGAAGAGAACAGTACTGAAAGCTGCAGGCTGTTTTGCTTTCTGCCTACCCTGCAGTAACTCTCAAATAAGAATATTGAACTGAACTAGACTGGCTTGCATCCTGTACTCTGCTCAATACACCGCTTTCCTGCCTGGCGCCGAAATGGAAGCGTCGCTAGTCTACAGCGTGGCATGGTGGCTGATATTCAAGGCACTCACCTGGATGGTGCGTTGGCTGGTGTTAAACCGCAGACACCCCCAGCAGTGATTCCCGATGATGTGGCTCCCTGGTGATTATCGAGGCCACAGTAAATGGTCCGTGAATCATAAGGGCCTCGTGTTCGGGGAGGGCAGTGCCTGCAGAGCCATGTGGCTGCCTCTCCGCTGCTGCAGGAACCTGGGTGGCCGGCCAGGGTCAGCAACCCTGCAGAAAGGGTTCTGAAAAATGAAAAATTGAGAATAATATGTTTCTGTAGCATATACAGGCCTGACACAGAGACTGATGGCAAAAGAAGTTAGTTGAGGCGTACTACCATCCAAGCCCGAAGCATTACTGTCCCTAGGTACGTGACTAAGTACTGCTCTTTATTCCAGACACAAGAGCTCAGATTTGGGTTGGATCTGATTCATCCAAAATAGCTCACAAGGGCAGTAAATCTTGGATTTGTTTTTTTCTGTTGTATTCCCAATGCTGCTGAGTAATTCCCTTTTATAGAGCTGTCTTGTGGAGTTATATGTCTCACTCTCAGTTTCTACTTCTTCCTATTTCTCTGTCTAACTGTTTCCAGCAGAAGATACAAGTGAAGAAGGGAAGAAGCAAGGTGCCTGGGGACGTAACACACAGGCACAGGTTCACTGCAAAACCCTCCTCTACTTGTTCTGCCTGAAGATAACTGAAAGAAAAGACACAAAGCTGTATTTTACACAGTATTTCCCAAATGTTGTTAAACTCCCACTTGTTAGAGTTTCTGGCTGCATTCTTTCTCCCGCTCTGAGTTTAAACAATTTTCAGTGGGAGTCCTTTACAGCGGGTACTTCAGAGCAGTTGGCGGTGATTTTGCTATCTGATATTTCACTCTCATACTTATGGGAAAACACCGTGTCCTCGAAAAATGTCTGTGCTGATCTAGAAATCTCTAGTTTTGGTATGAATTAGTATCATATTTGTATCTCCTTATCTTCTTTATTCTTTTCAGTGTTTTGTTTCTGAGATCTGAGTCTTGCCAACCCCTACTCTGTGTATGCTTGAAATGAGGGATATGAGTAACTCCGTGGAAATGCTACTGCTCACAGACCTCATCCCTTGTTTTTTAAATTTAAACTTGGAGGATCAGCCTCAAGTCATCTTTCTGTGTGCGAGTCTTGTAAGACATTCCCTTCGGTGATCTTAGCTGTTACATCCGGGGCTGTAACGTTACTGTAACTCGTTATATCTGTAATTGGCATGACACAAGCCAGCCTGACAGCCTAACATGTTACCAGCAGAACAGGGATTGCATCTCAGCCATCAGCAAGCAAAGTTCAGCTGCCTGAGGCTGTCCTTAATATGATAATTGCATTACCACATGTTGATGACTCAACAGCACAAAGAGAAAGATGGGGCAATTCAGACCCCTGCATCTGGGAGGGTGTCTGTGTCCAGCCCCCTCCAAACACCCCGGTTCACTGGCAACAGTTTTTTTTCTCAGTGAAAATGCCCTGAGGCGATTTTACAAGTGGATTTATAGCTCCGAGTAGAACAATAATACTTTGGGGGCTGAACCCCATCGAAACTAGCAAGTAGCTTTAATCCACAAGTTACTGATTTGTCTTGAGTACCAGCGTCGTCCTCATTTTTCTCTTCTGATCTTGTCCATCTGGCATCTCTTTAGCTTTGTCCTGTATTCTGAATGCCAGTCATCAGATATTGGTGGTCTATGTCCCTGAAGGCAGGTTTCAGATCATTTTTCACCCTTCCCTCAGAGGACGAAGAGTTGTACTAAGCACAATAAACGATGTCAGTAACCAAAACTTCACAGAACATGTGGGACAGGAGAGAAAAAAAGTACAAAACCTGCCGAGGACTGAGCCTGAGCCCATCCTTGCCTCCCAGAAATGTAAATCCACACCCCTCCCCACCCAGTCTTTTCAGATGATGTTAGAAAAGGTCTAATAAAATGTTCTCGTTTCAGTTAATCATTCCTCCAATCTCTCCCAGCCAAGCTAAGTTGCACTCCATGAGGTCAGCACGCTCCTTGTACTTACAGCCAATGTTCCTGTTTTTTATTAGTGTATCAGCAGCGCAGTTTACTCCCGTACCGCAACAGCATCAGGGCCTCATTTTCCGTGGCATGAAACTGCTCCCACTTCACCTGCTAGCAAACGGAGCTCTGCTTTTTTTCTGAGCAGACGAACTGTTCCTACCTCGTTTGCCTTGACTTTGACTTGAAAGCTTCTTCAGACAATGTACAGGCCAATTTGTGAGCTATTCCCCAGTCCCCCAGGTAGCTTAATATTTTTCCCATGGTGAAGAAGGTAATTTAGAAAAAATGTTCACAAAGCCATCTCAGTTGTGACCGAGTTATCTACAGTCCTTATTACTAGCTTGTGACATGCGGGCACTGTAAAGCTAACAGCGAACTGGGAGGCAGGAGTTCAAAATATGTAAGTATTGTCAGAGTCTAATGAGTTTTAAAAGATCAGGGTGATTTTGAAAGTTTTGTCACCCTCTCAGGCTGGCAGAAATGTGCTAATGAAGACTAAAAACTAGCAGGGATTTTAAGAGTGAAACAAAGCAACGAGGCAGAGCAGTTCCACCGTTAACATGGGAAGGCAAAGGACATAAAAAACCTGGGGGCTCTAAGTAACCCTGGAAATTGTAGGGGAAAGGAGCGGTTTGAGCCTAGCTAAATAAAGTGCCAGAGCAACTAAGGAGGAGCCTTGCTGCTGAATGGGATCTGTAAATGCATTTTCTTTCTTGATGCTTTTCTTAGGCAAGAGTTCTTGCAATGGCAGTGACTAAAACATTATTCTTAGCTTGCTGATGTAGAGTAAAATGGGCTAATTTCTTCTGAAATTCATCCAGCATTAAAAGCAAATCCAGAGGAATCAAACTGGCACTAAGATTCCCGCCCAAAAGGCTGTTTTTAGTCACACTCATGAAGTAAGACACATTTGAGGCTCCCCAACCTGCATCATGCTTTCCCCTAAAACTGTGTTTGTGAACTGAAGTAGTCAGATGCTGTAGTGAAGGAGAGGAGAGAAGCCTTCCTTGCTGGTTGTCACTCCTTCCTTCTCCAGCTAGGGAAAGGCACAGCAACCAAACACTCTGCAAATAAACTCCTGCCGTCACACAATATTACAAAGGAAGAAACACGCTGATTTCCACACATACACACCCCTGCCCACCTTGGTCTGTGGGTGTTGGTTGCACACATGGCTGCTACTGTTCCCATTTTGTGCCGTCCAGCATTCCCCCTGCACCAGGCTTTACTTTGGAAGATAACAGAGCGAGCTGTGCTGGCACTGCCACCAGCAGCTGATGACAGAAAGTAAGGCCAGAAGTAAATGCACCTGCAAATGGCAAATGCAGGCAAAATGCAGAGAAAAATGCAGAGACTGAGCTGAGATGGAGATGATTTTAAAAGTGAGGAGATTCACATGGTCCAGAAAGTTTACAAAGCTAATAAAAACAATGGCCTAAAAAGATGACCAAAATAATGAAACTTAAAAAGTAGGATCTGTGGGGAAATCTGAAATCAAAGAGATTGTTAGGGTTTTTTGATCACAATTCCTTATCAGGCAAGAAACTGCCCAAGAGAGACCTCAGAGACCTCTTCAGCCAATCACCCCCAGAGGAGAAAGATTCTGTGTTTCTACCAGGCAAATGCAGAGATTTAAGAGCATGGAAAATATTCAGGTCCTGCAAAAAGGCGTGGAAATGTTACCTCGAAGCAGCCTTGCTTTTACGTCCTCCTTCAAATTTAGTAATGGAATTCAAAGAGCCAATAAATATTGGGAGGAGAAAGCAAAGTCTTCTTACATTTCCAGAAAACACAGAGCTAACAATAACTCCACAGCAACTTTTTCCTAAACTAAATGAGCAGTGTTGAGCATTTTTCATATTAGATAATGAATCTTGAAATAAAGGGTAATTCATGGATTAGTTTTCTGAGCAACCAGTGGGAGGATGGTTGGCTGTTTATGTTGTTTATGTTAAAATTCTTTGTATGGGTTAAATGCATCTCCCTCTGTCCAGTTTCTGCCTGAAGGGAAGCTGAGAGCAGAATATTCTACTGTAAATTCTTCTGGAACTGTATTCGCAGTACTGGCAATGCTCTGTTTAGGAAAAGAATTTGCAAAAGGGTGGCAAAATTTAGCAAGATGTTAAATCTGCAGTTACACAATTTTTTTCAACTCTCTTTTTAACCCAACGTGCAAGGCAATATGTCAGGAATTCTTCTAGCTTGGAAGGGCTTAGGCTGAAGCTTATCTTTTTATGTCCGGAGAGTCCCACTGGTAAACAAGGAAGTCTCCTGGGTCTTCCCGAGGTGGGTGAAGTGCAGTCAACGTCACATTTCCAAGGATGCTCGAACAGGAAAAAAAAGAGGTGAACAGTTTTGAGGGAGGAGAGCAGCCGGACACAGAGGTGGCTGTGGAAGGAGCTGACTCTGTTCTGGCATGGTTGGTACTGAGCTGGGGCTGAAGAGCACAGGGGAGCTGGGCTCTGCCTTGCGGGGTTGTTGCGGGTATTTGCACCCAGAGAACGTGTTCCTCAGGCTGCTGTCTCATGCTGGTGCCTGCTGGCCCAGGGTAGCTGGCGTCTGCTCTACCAACCCCTTGTCTCTCCAGCATCCAGGTTGCCTGATCCTGGGAATGGCCCCTAACCACACTGTCTCCCAACTTGCCCAGTGTCCCCTGAGGGAAAAATTGATCTAAGCCCAGGGTGCAGGGCACCCACCCAGCTGCAGAACAGCTCGGCGTAGCCTGATCCTGTTCAACCTACTGCTATAGCCAGAGCCAACATGTCTCACTCAGCGGTGCATGGAAAATAGTGTGAGCTGGACAGAGAGCTGTGCTTTAAAGTGGTGTTAAATAAATGCCCAAAGTGGTGCTTGCATGACTGCCCCCTGCCAGCTCCGTTCAAATTGGTTGACAGTGGCAGGTCACTAGTTTCCATTGAGATTTCATTGTTGATCAGTGAACGTACAGACTAGCCACAGGGTAATTTCTTCTCCTTATTTAATCAAATGGAAACTTTCAATCCATTTTCGCATTCACAGAACAGCCATTGCAGTTTATTTAAGTAGGTTAAATATCAGCATCAAAAAACACTCCAGCAGCATAACGATGCCCTTTCCTTTGCAATATTATCTTTATTTTCCTTGGTCTTGTGACTTCTCAGAAGCGTTTCCTTTAGCGCCCATCAGCCCTCTGATTTAAAGGCTCTGACTTAGAACTGAGGCTTCAAGGGCAGCAGTGCAGCAGTCCCAGCTCCAGCACAGGGAGAAAGAAGTGACACTGTCCTCTCCGTGTTAAAATCAGCAGCAAAGATCTCAACGGACTTTAAATGGAGCACGATGATGAAGGCAGTTTTATTTTTTCACTAAATATAAGCAGCACATTCTGGTCTCCAGGTGACTAGAAATAAGCAAAAAGCAGACGTAGGTTTTACACAGTTGGACTCAGTTGAGCATGGTGTGATGGAAGGAGAGTAGGGGTGGCTTTTCCAAAGGCACTGGGGAGCTCCCCATGTGGGTCATGGCCACAGTGCGCTCCTCACAGGAGCACAGGTCGGGGACACTTTTCCCACTGGAGGGTGTTACCAGTGAAATTCACTGACTCGCTCTGTGGATGGTGCAGGAATGCAGGTCCACCAGGGCCAGGCAGATCTACACTAGGTGTGCCTGGTGGTTTGGAAAAATTCCTCTTCAGCCAGAGAGGTTGGGGTTGGAGATTTGCCTTTGTTTCTCATTCTCATATTCGCAGTTACAGCTCTACACAGCGTGGAAAATCGCGAGGTGGAAGTGAGGGAGCTGGAGGGATGTCATCTGCGTGAGGAGGTCTGGAGAAGGTTTCTGTCACCACTTGGCTCCTCGGGTTCTGTAAAACAGAAGAGATGGGAATAAACTCTTCCTAGCTAGTGAACACTGAGCCATTGCAGAATTAAAAGAAAGTCAAACAACTCTGAAGAAGATGTGGTTGTTTGACAAACAAGAACATTTTATGGTAATCTCTGTATTTACAAACATGAGGATGAGTCAAATATCTGGTCCTTGGAAATTTCTTTTTTTTTCCTAACAGAATTTTCTTTTAAAGCCTAGAAGTTAGAAAATACTTGTGCTAAAAATAACTTATAAAAGGCCTATATCCATGCATGCTCTTTCTCAAACAAAAATTTTGCAAGTATTTCTGGTTTTTAGACCACTGAATATTTTTTGTAAGGTAATGTAGACTCCTTTACCATTAGATCATAGAAACTGTAAGTCTCGGACAACACATCTTTAGACACATCCAGGGAAGACTGCTAATGTAATATTGAATGATGTAAACTCAAAGGCATCAAAACGGGAGAGGATGTCTAAGATGTCTACCTGTGCAACTTTGGTGACAGGATGCCCAAGTACTCATACACAGCTGGATATATGCTATTGACGATATTTTCCTTCAGTACACAATTTCAGCTAACAAAATGTCACTCATGAATGTAGGAAAAATTTATAAAGCCATTGAACATATTGTTGAAACATATTGACAGAATTCAATGTTACTTCTGTAATCTGCGAATATTTAGTTGTACTTTGCAGTTCAAACTATAACTACTGTAACTCCTCTAATTACCATGATCCACATCCCATGGTCTCTTTTCACTCAAAATTATCATTGTCTTCAGTTCTGCAGTGGAAATTTCATGGAATTACAGGGAATTTTGCCTATTAGGACTGTGTAAAAGCCAAGCTACATCTATAGTGCTTGCCTGTTTTGTTTGCATTGTGTATTTTGGAAAGTAAAAGCTATTGATCTAAAAGATCTTTACAAAAGTTACTGCTGTAACCAGATGCTTTTGAGTCCAGCTCTGAATCTGCATTGCACAATAGCCCATGACAGTTAGAATGTAATATCCTCAAAGACTTGACAATTTGTGTAGCACATTGGAAAAAGTCCATTAATACAGAAAAGCACTGAACAACACTAGACATAATGTTCTCCTCATATTTGACACAATGCTTTTTATCTAGGAGAAAACTGTTTTGGATTACCCTGCCCTTTCACAATATTTTCTTCATCCAACTGCTTAGATATTTATTGTTAGTTCTGATATTTTTTAATGAGGATTCTGTGTATACTTTTAGACATTTTGCTGTTAATTTGCCATTGAAACAACAAATTTGTCATTAAACAAATTATGTTCTTGAAATAACTGTATCACAGCTTGCTATATGCTAAAGAAGTCAATTTATGAAAATATCTAATGTATGAACAAGTTTGGAAGATAAATGTTTTGCTAGGAAGATCCATGCAAGAAGGTTAATGGGACAAATAAGATAAATGATAATTCCAAAATCACAACTTGCAAGCTTTGATGCAGTTGATGAGAATATTACTGCTCATTTTAATGTTGTGTGTAGGCAAAAACAATTATTATTCCAAACACAGAGGTCTCAGAAGAGTATAACTCATTTGAGAAGTGACCTGCTGTATGAGAAGATAGATGATCTATGTTTCCTCCCAGTGTTTTTCCATTGCAACACTGCCATTGTATAGAGACATGAGTAGCATAGTCCCTGTTTTGGCAATGTCACAAGGAAGAAGGGACTGATAAAGAGGAGACTTCTCATGTTAGTTTGTGAGTCCCTGGTGAGAAGAACATTTTAAGAGGCTTTGTCATTCAGCAGGTGTCTGGGTAACCATGTATGTATAACTCGGCTGAGAGGAAAAGGTGAACACACCTCAGCTAAGCCTGGATTTATGTAACTGAAGTCGATCTACGATTGCTAGAGCAATGCTCTGTCCATTCCCTGCCTCATTTGTTCGTGAGCACTTTCAGAATGTCAGCACACATGAATAACTGCATACGTGACAGGACATGACACGGTGGCTTGAATGGACTCTTCTTCCATAGAAGTGCACACATGTGCTTTGGGTCATCTTACAAAAATTTATGTTCTGCCAGTCAGACAAAGGAAGCAAATCTGAACCTGTGATGGGATGGAGCCTTCTAGTAGCTTTGTAATTGACTGCATGATCTGCTATGTCAGCAAGATTGGGCTTGTCAGCCTGAGGTCACTTAATCTAGCCTCCTCATGCTTCAAGCAACCATACCGTAGTCTCTTTTCTCATCTCACCAAGCTTCATTCTGGCACCAACATGCACTAACAACTATTTGCTCAAACACCACCAAGGGCACAACGAGGCATTTCCGAGTGCTAGCGGGCTGAAAATCTCCAACTGGAGAGCTCCATCTTTTTTACATCATTCATTAAAAAAGGAGGTTGTCCATCAAAAGACTTCTACCATGCCAAGTGACTAATGCACACTGAAGACAGAATGCTGAATTTCCAGCATCTAAAGACTCATCAGTTGGCAACAGCTGCAATAAGGGTTGCTTTTTGCTACCTTGGTTAGTTTGTAGCAACTCTTTATTGCCCGCTTTTTTCTGATCCAACTGGGGGCACTGGAAAGATATGCCTCACTGGATTTGGAGAAAGCAGACAGATATATTACATGTTGAAGAGCACTGAGAACCTCCTTGCATCTACACATGTAGGAAAACAGTGCTCGTTTGCCAGGTGTTAATAGTGGGCAGGTAAATCACATGCTACGTTCCTCTCGACACCAGCTGTTAAATCACCATTAAAAATGATGATCAACAAATACTAACAAGCTACTTCTCACAGTTAGTGTGGTACTAATGAGATGCTGATTTCAGGAAGTTTACAAGATAAAGATGGGGTTGACAGCAACAAGATCCAGTCATCATTCTTTTCAGCCACATCTAAGTGCTGTGGTACTCCCAACTTGCCTGTACTGTAAATTATTTGAAGCAAGATTAATTTCTAAATGTTAGAGGATAATAGGTTTCCCATCCTCATTTATTCTTTGGTATCTCTTCATAGGGTGGCTTTGATGGGTGCAGTGATTTTGAACTGTAGACATCTGTATTGTAAAAATTAGGTTTAGGGTGCCACATGTCAGTTCATTAATTCCTCTGCACAGTGATCAAAGGTCAACACCTGTTCAGCATCAGCCTGAGCTGTAAGAGAAGCAATGATGTGGAGGTCAGATGTATTACATCTTGTCATCAGCCTTGAGCTAACCATCATTTTCCAAACACAATTTAAAACTTGGCCATAAATTACTTGGGATATGTACAACAGAGAAATAGAGCGAAGAGGGTGAGAGAGAAACATACCATTCTTCATCCTACTCGTAATCCTGAGCAGCTTTCTCCACTTCCATGTTACCTAATATAGTAGGGAGAGCTCAGCATTTCATGGCTGCTCCTGCCTCCTTCTCACAGGTCTTCAGACTCTACTTCTTAGCTATCATCACAGCCTGAAAGCATGATGTTTCAGAAGATATACTTCCTGCTGGCTTTCAGTTCTCTCTAGCATGGCCAAACATTTTAAACGGGATTGGCTAATTGATAATGGGGAGAACTAATGACTGATGTCAGACACCATCATAGCTGGTTGATAACATTCAACCAGTATTACAGTGTACACTGGCAAATGTTTCCTTTATACGGCCAAGGAGATCTGAATGATGGAAAACCTCTCCTTTGAAGACAGAACATGCTAGATGCTTTATTAGATGAAATTTTCTGATTAGACTGAGAAGCCATTGTCTCCTTATTGCCCTATGTGAAGAGATGAGAAATGACTGAAGAACTCACCAGTTTGATTGGCAAGAGCACAAAATCAGGCAGAATGTACTTACCAGTTCCTGCCTTTTCAATAAGCTTCTTACTGTTGTGCTTTCCGCACGTTCAGGTAGGTATAGAGATGGCTGCTGCTTCTGTGAGGTTCTTCTCCCCATGGGAGATAGCGATCTGTTTTGCTGCTGTTCACAGAGATGTGACTTTAGGTTTTCTTCAATGCCACAGCTCAACACGTGTTTGATGGTATTTAGTGACTTAAGAAAGGGAGTCTCTGCCCAGAACACTGCCAAATCTGCATGGCTGAGCAAAATCTGGAGCTACGGGTTCTGGCCTGCCTTGGCTGTGGGTTATCATTTGTGACAGTATCCCAGAGTGGTAGGCGAGGAAATGATGGAGCACTGCAACAGTCTGCCCAGGGAGGTTGTGGATTCTCCTTCTCTGGAGATATTCAAGACCCGCCTGGACAAGGTCCTGTGCAGCCTGCTGTAGGTGACCTTGCTTCGGCAGAGGGGTTGGACTAGATGACCCACAGAGATCCCTTCCAACCCCGAACATTCTGTGATTCTGTGATTCTGTGAAACACAGAATTGGAGCCTGTAGCTGTGTTTACCTCTTGACGAGAAAAAATAAAGTACCTTTACAAACTGATCCATAACAAAAATGAAATCAGAAGAAGACTTACTAGCAAATAGTGATCTTATCTGCAAAATGAAGTGATAGTCCCAGAAGTGGCTGTATTCATCAGGACACAGAGTTAACTTGGTGAACCTCCAAGAGTTTGAGTAGAAATACATACAGTAACGTACTCTCAAAATGTTAACAAAATGTTAACAAAGATTTCACTCGGAATTTTCACCTCAGCCACAGCACGTCCCCCAGGAGACAGCGAAGGGAGCATGCTGGTGTGCTGGGGGGGCAGGGGAGGCACCGAGAGCGGCAGGCAGGTGGGAGGGCGGCTGCCCAGAGAAGGGTGCTGGCCTGGGATTCCCTACCAGCCTCTGAGAAGAGTAAATGAAAAGAGATCAAAACAGAGACAAGCAAGCAAAAAGTCACTGCAAGTGTTGTCCCAAAAGTGGGATCATTTACCCAGCGTGTAATATGCCAATACACACACAGAGCAGAGGTATTGTCTTTACTGCGTATTTGCGCAGATACAGGTGCTAGGTGATGATTCCACAAAGCTCGCACACTGCTTAGCAGAGTCACTATATACTCTTACGAAAACAAGGAAATTATTCATTATGTTCTGATTGATTCATTGCATCATGCATTCACCTGAAAGGTATACTCCTTCCTTATTTAACTACGCACACTCACAAGCTGGGGGGGTGCAGTCTTTCTGGTTCTGAATTGAGTCGGTGGTCATGATCTCCCCCTGCCACCTTTATCTTTCTCCTGATTACCCTGGATCTTTGTTAACTTCATGCTTCTTTGGCAGTCATCCAGCTTTGGGCTCCTTCTGGGCAGGATGTTCCCACTTCATCAGTCTCTGAGCTCCTCTTCAAGGGCACAGTCATTAGTGAGGCATACACTGTACAAAGTAGTCAGGCCTAAATTAAACGGTGTCACTACGACTTAAGCATTTCTGCCCTCTATCTCTACGACCTAAGTCTTTCTGCCCTAGATCTCAAGGGCTAAGGCTCACAAGGGCATTTCTGCCCTCTATCACTACGACCTAAGTCTTTCTGCCCTAGATCACAAGGGCTAAGGCTCTTTTGGCCACAGACAGCAGCTCCATTATCACAGCCCATTCCACTGGCTCCTCTCTGGGGCACAGAGCCCAGCATGACCCACGCCAGAGCAGGGTGAAGAGAACACAAGGCACGAGGGAGCTCGGTATGATTTGCCAGGGGATGAGGCATGACCTGGGCCAAGAGTGCCCAGTGACACACGGAGCAAGCCCAAGAAAGAGTCCTCCAAAGCAGCAAGTTGACCATGGGGCTCAATGATTTTTTGGGCTCAGACATTTTTTCCTATAGTTTTGGTCTTTGCAAGACTGCATAAACCAGTTTGTGTCTCAGAGACTTGGGTGTTTGTCTCTGAGATGGAAGACAAAGTACTTCACTAGCCTGACTGCCCTTCTGGTCTTTCCTTGGAGGCACACTCTGGTACAAAGTTCTGGAGAGCAGCAAAGGTGACTTGCACTGTCTGACATGTCTAACTTGCTCTTTGATTTCTTGCAACGTGCAGTGAAGGCTTCCCCTCAAACAGAATGACAAGTCTGGCACCCGGTTATGGGGTCCAGAAGGATACACTACTTCCCAAGCTGAATGTCTTCTGATGGCTGGGACACGGGAAAGGAGGAGCTCTCTGCTTCCTACACCCCCACCATGGTCCTGGAGAGCCAGGGGAGAAAACTCCCTTCTTCTATTCCAGCACAGTCTGGTGCAGGGGTAGGCGTGACTTTGGCTAATAGTGAGAAAGCAGTGGCTGAATCATAAAGAGCATCTCAACAACCTTGATTGCTGCTTCTGAAGTGTATAAAATTATCAGTCATGTTATTATGAAACACCTATGTACAGCAGCATCCCCAGGCACAGCTGGGCCAGCGTCACAATAGGCACTGTGGAAACATGCAGTTAGTCATTGCCTGACCCAGCAGCTCCTGCTTTAAGTCAACCAGCAGAAGCAGAAAGAAAAATAGAGACACACAGGCAAAGGGATTTATTTTGCCCTGGCTTGCAGGTTCAAAGCCCTACTAACAGAATCTCCATTTTTAAATAATAACTAATATGTAGGAAGATGCTTCTCCTGTGCGTTTTCAAGCAACGAAGCACAATAAATTAAGCTTGACATTAGTATGTGCATGCAAAGCCTCAACCAAACTCCAAAGCCTATTTTGTTTACAAAAGCCTTAACTTACAACATTTTCTTGGGTTTTGTTTTTTCTGTTAAAAATCAGGCACTCTCAAAATATTTTTTTCTCTTGAATGGAAAACTGTGGAGCCCCAACCCCTGCTGCAGATCAGGGAGCAAACCTCTCTAAGCTTCCATGCCCTGTGAATAGAGGCCACAGTGCTGGCCAGCGAGTTGAATGGTTTTGCAGAGCTTTGCACTAGCAGAAAGGTCTCTGCATCAGTCTCAAAGAAGCCCAGACCTGGTAGATGACACAGGACATTGCACTGGGTGGGGAAACAGCTGGGACATACTTCTTTTCGCATGTATGTCACTCTTACAGTGCTCAAAGTGTACAGCTTTAATGCTGCACCGACAGTTAGTAGTTCTCCCTAAAACTGAGGATAGCTGGTACAGCGCAGCTCACCGTGGTCCTTGCTGCCCCTTTATGCTGTTGCGAGAGCCCAGGGCTTGGGTCAGAGGTAGGCATGGGTGGGAGGGAGGTTTACTGCAGTAACCTGCATGCACCAGCACAGCAGGATCACATCCAACCATCTGCGTTAGCCCCTGGGAACTCAGAGCAGGGGCACAGCTGATACAAGAAGTTCCATGAATAAAAAACAAACTAGAAAGACAGCAGAAATTGCAGTGCAACATCCGAGAAGACTCAGACCGGAGGATGAGCTATTTTATATTCGTTGGGTTTATCCCAGCAACAGTTTCCCTTTGTTTGGAGCTCTGATGGAGAATACTTTCCACTGTACACACAGCACACATGGTGGAAGGGTACAATTTCAGCCTCATTGTGAAGTCTGGGGAGGATCCCTGTTGATCCTGGTGGTCCTGAGGTTCTTTGGTTTTTTGGGTTTGACATGGTTAGAGAATATGATGGATAACTAGACATGCTTTTCATTTTAGTGCGTCCTCTGGAGATTTTTGCTACAGTGAACACTTAAAACACAGCACCGGTGAGACACACTCGTCTGATTAGAAGGCAGCTGCTGAGCTGCCTGAGCTGATGCACGTTGTTTGGGTAGAGTGTACCCAGGTGAACTCACAAAAAAGGCCAGGGAAGCTTTAAACTTGACATTAAACAGACAGGATTGGGCTTAATAAACCTTCCAGAGCTAACTTGCTTTTGCAGACAGATGAAACAGCAAGTCAGTGATGACAGATGTGAACTGGATAACAAAGAGGGGTCTGTTTCAAAGGAGCCCATCTACGAAATGGTGGCTGGTGTCCAGAAAGTGCTGTGCTGGACACAGCCTACAGCCTGCTGTTAGCTGGCCCCAGGCACAGGTCAGTATTTCTGCTTTTCCTTGGAAATCACATTCTAAATATCAAAAGGAATGTGAGGACAAGAAAAAGACATATTAATTTGCTCCACTCAAAGTTGGATTTTTGTAATGAAACGAGTAGGGTGTTGTAAAACAGAAATGATCTGATGATGCACAGCAATGATTCATCTGCTCAGCAGAGATTACAAACAAAAGAGACCTCTGGCTTTGCTGCCATGGCCGGCCAGTGCCAGGATAAATGGTAATGAACATTTCCATTGACACAACGAAAGAAACACTTGTGTAAAGAGAAGGATTTGCAGGGCGGGCTTCTTCCCTCTCCTCTGCTAAATGTTCCTGCCAGCAGCTCTGAGTGCAAAGAAACCCCGCAGGCTGTACGTCCGTGCGTGCCGCTGCTGTGGCAATGCAGGCGAGGGGCACAGACACACGTGGTTCAGACTTGAAATCAAGCTCAGCCGCTAAAGCCCGGTATTGTCTGCTGAGGGCTCCCTTGCAGTCTTGTGGCTGGTTTTGGTTGCAATAGAATTAATTTTCTTCATAGCAGCTAGTACAGGCTATGGTTTGGATTTGTGCTGGAAACAGTGTTGATAATACAGGGATGTTTTCGTTATTGCTGGGCAGTGCTTACACAGAGTCCAGGCCTTTTCTGCTTCTCGCTCCACTCCACCAGCGAGTAGACTGTGGGTGCACAAGAAGCTGGGAGCGGGCAGATGCCCCGTCAAAGACTCAAAGTGTGAGGAATAATTATTATAAAGCTTTAAAGATTTCTTTCAGCAAAGATAGTATCTGCTAATTTTAAAATACTTGAGGGATAAAAGACCCTTCCGCTCATGTTTTTGGATAGACCCACAAGTCGATCGCCGAACAGCTTTTTCTTTTTAAGTGGCTACAGACCCATAAATACTTCTGCCAAGGCTTGTCATTTCCACAGCAGTCCCAGCCCCTGTCCAACCATACCAGCAGTAGTTCCGTGCAGGTTTGTGAGGGCAGTGTTGACGCCTTCCAGCCAAGCTCCAGCAAGGAGCTACGTCACAGTGTTTGCTCTTTCCCCGCAGCGAGAGTTACAGCTTGCTGCTCCTTCCCGCCACTGCGGAGCAGCCCTCTGGTCGGGGCGGTCACCCATAGCCCATCCCATGCTGGAGCTGGGGCAGTTCGTGGGACAGCTCGCCAGGCTGAGCTGAGTACCGCGGCGAGACATCCCACCCCAGTCATGACCCCCCCTCTTAATGTCATCATAACCTGAAGCCAAATAGTAGCTGGGCTCTGAGTGATGTTTAGCTGTGTTTGATTTTTCCTTAAAAGATGTTTTGAAACAAGCACCATTTTATAGTGTAGAGCTGAAGAAGTTTCGAGGGTCACACAGGGGCCCTTGGCTGGCACGGTCCCCCCTCCCTCGCTGGGGCTCGTCGGGACGCACACGCCTCTGAGCTGTGGGTGATTTTCCTACTGCACTTACTGGAATCGCCCTGTCCTCCACCGGCGCCTGTGTGCTCTGTTCACAGACTCACAGCAACAAATCTTCCTCAGGCTCTGTACCAGCGCTGCCGGAGCTCTGAACTCACCTGTCTTGGGATGATGTGGAATTAATGATGCGCTCAGAGCTCTGGAAACCAAGACCTACTATGTGTAATACCTCTTTTTCTTGACACACCTGTGTGCAGAGCTTACACTCAAGCAGCTTGGCTGCTTCTAGAAATCCTCCTTAGGTGGTGCAGAAGCAGTTAAATCACAAGTGCCACCACCTGCCTCAGGCCTCCATTACCAGTGCTGCTTGCACACAGAACTCCTTTAATTGTTGGTAATCAGCTCTTATTCAATATTACTCAACTCTGAGGCAGCTGAGGCAGCCGGAGAGCAAATGTGCAGTGTAACAAAACACGCTGTGTTGGTTGAGGACCAGAGCCTGCCCACCCCAGCTGGGGTGCTCCCATGGCCCATGGCGAGGCGTCTCCTCTGGCCAGGGGTTAGGATGGGGTCTGTGGTTCAATCCTGCCCCGTCATGCCAGCCCCGCAGTGCAGATGCCGAATGGGAGGAGGGGGTTGCCCGGAAAACCTGCAGCCTGCAGGGTCTTGGCAGGAAAGGGGTTGATGTGAAGAAGCCCAGGGCACATCCAGAAATGAGTAGAACAGCAGCAAACATGCTTTCTCTGCTCCTTTCTCCAGCACGTGGAGCTTTTTTCAGCAGGGGACTAACTGATCAAGACTGGAAAAAGATACTGAGGAGAAAGAAAAAGGTGTGGACAGCCACACAACAGCTAGTCAAATTTTTTCCAGTGAAAGACTTTTTTTTTGGTCAAACAATGCCATTCATGTCAAAACTGAAACTTTCAGTGGAAACATGGGTATGTCAAGAGCATTTTATTTTGGAAAATGAAAACCTCCAGAAGCCTTTAAGTGACCATGGAATATTTCAGTCTGGTTTTTTATTGTTGTTATTTTTAAATGTCAACAGTTTTAAAAATGCAATATTTTAATTTTACTTCAGGATAATCTTTTTCAAAATATTTGCATTTTTTTTCTTATAGGAAATGTAAAAGTTAATGCAAAATATTTTTTTTGCACAGAAAATGGAGGCTTTTCACCTGTATCATTTGCTTTGTGAAAACTTCATGGTGCTCTGTTTCAATTAGAAAAAGAAAAAATTCCCCAAAGCAGATATTCTGGTTCCCACACTGCTCTAGGACCAGTACTAAAACACAGAGACTGGTAGGAAGGAGGAAATCACGAAATGCAGTAAATGCATCGGCATGAATCCCATCCTCAGCACGTCTGAAGCACCTGCTTGGCCCCTGGACACCAGGCAGCTCTGGGTACCTTCTCCTGACACTGCTTTTTCCTCCTGAGCTCATGGAAAGGGAAAAGGTGGAGGGCTGAATAAATGAGCTCCCACTCTGAAGATGTTTGCTGTTACAAACTCTGTTGCAAACCAGGTGGTCATCTGGATGTTCAACGTGTAATATCCTTTCCCTGTTCTCAATCTGCTTTCTGTTCCAAGAAGGGAATCATAAAGGAAATTACATCTGTGCTGCATTTTAACCTATTACACTGAATTTGCCTAAGTGTGCTTTAAGTTTAGCACCTACTTTGCACAGTCAGCAAACCACTTCTGAAAATTTCTGTAATTTTGTACCTTTGGTTTCCCTTCCCATCCAGTTCCTGTGGGTGAGGGCTTTTCTCCTTGAATAACTACACCAGCTCCCCTCCTATTCACATGCCTTTTTCACTCTGCTTCCGCTGTTTCTTTTCCCTTCTTCTCTGCTTCTTCAGTTACTTTTGCTTTAGTTGCTGTTCCCTGCTAGTAGCAACTCACCTGCTTCCTCTCGTGTCCTATATTCTCTGCCACAAGTATTGATTTTCTCCTCTTTTTTTCTAAATCCCAGGCCCAGTGAATCCCAAGTTTTTCACACGCTTACAGTGAACATGAAACATGAACACCTGACTTTTTAGGTCCTGTGCAGTGGTCTGGGCACTAGTGCAATCCCAAGGCTTTCAGACACATCCATCACTGTGCAAGATGAGGGATATACAGCCACCCAGCTCCTCACAGCCCAGCGGCATATTTTCTTAAAAAGGCACAAACTCTAAGGGAGCTGAAATGGAAGCATAACAGTGACATACAAAGAAAGAAAAATGATTGCTTCCTGTGCAGATTAGCTTCATCCAAGCTTCGACTTCAAAAAGGTTCTGTAACTTTTAAACAAAGCAGTTCTCCTAATCACATGTCTGTGATAAAATGATGGTAGCACTTAATCTGCTTTATGCTTTGTTTCATTTAGACACCAGTTGTAGGCTGTTTTTGTTATACTTCACTCACTGATACTACTGAAGACGTTTACTCTTACAAGGAAAACATGTTGCAAAACTATGCACAGCTCATAGCTTTATTATATAACACATGACCTGTGGAAATATGATTTTTCTGTAGCTTAAATAGAGATAACCTTCCACTGCAAGAAGTTGTGTAGTCTATAAGGGAATACATGTTCCTGGCAGTCAAGAGAACAGGCAGTCCCAAAAAGGGAGCACAGTATGTGTTCCTCCACTGTGGAATGGTGTCAGTGGTGCATGCTTGGCAGTGATATATTATAATCACACAACATATATAATGACGCATAAAGCTTAACAGCCAGATTGGTGTGGAGAGCTTCTCATTCAAGTGTGAGGAATGAATTCTACTGCTAAAGAAGAACAACAGTGAGAGGCATGGCTGGCTGCAGAAGATGAGACTTCTAAATTTCCACACATACAACATTGAATTCAAGGACTACAGAGAACTGCAGAGCTCTGGTTAAACCAGGCTGACAGCTCAGATGCAGGAACCAGTGGTGGTCATGCCACCAGAAAAAGGGGCCTGCCTCCTCCTCCTCCAGGAGCACACGAGACCACCAAGTGCAGTCTTCTGCTTCTCAGGCAACCCTGTTGGGTGCAATCCTTCTACATGGGGATCCTGCTGAGTGTTGATACCAGGCAAATTTTTTGTTTATTCTACTGGGAGGATGTGCCACAGTCTTGCTCTTCTAAGTCACAAAACCCAAATTCTATCATCTACACTAATGCTGTTTGTAAGTAGTTTGGATTTCCGTCTTACACCATTTTCCCTCATACAGCTATTTTTCTTCCTCTGGTGTTTACTCTTTCCTGATGTATTTCTAGAAAGCCTTTGTATGCCTTTTCCTTGCTAAGCAGGCTCCAGTCCCTCCTGTAGGATAGTGTCCATCAGTCTGATCATTGTCTGCATCTGCTCCCATTTCAATTAATCCTTCTTGACAGGCGATGACCGGAAATGTCCACAGTGTTTCAGATGAGATCTCACAGTATCTTGGAAACCAATATTCATGATCTGCTGTCTGCAGTGAAAGTTATTTCCTCTGATACACACTAGGCACATATTTGCTTTTCTCATAGCTGTGTTGCAGCAGTGGTTCATGCTCATCGAACACCACACCAGTATAGTAGGCTTCTCCCCAAGCTGTTCCCATCTGTTGTTTCAGATACAGCAGAAATTATTTTTGATCCCCAAGTGATGGTGCCCTTCATGTTATTAACTTTCAATCCATTTCTATTACTTATTTCTCAAGGTCACCTTTTATTCCTTTGTGATACTCCGGTTCTGCATTTTGTTTACCATTACAGACTACTTGTGTCTCCAGAAAATGTCATTTGGAAAATTACATTTTTTGCTGAAGTCCCAAAGGAAAATATTTCATTAGATGAAACCAAGACTGATCTTTGACAAACTCTAACAACATACTTCAGCCCAGTATTTTTCTGTTCAACATGGTCTGGTTTTGCCTTCTCTTTGTGAAACCCTGGTACAATTTTTAATCCCACTTCTATCCTCTACCTTCCTCAGTTATATTAACCATTTCCCATTTGACAGTGTATCAAAATGTCACCTGACACTCAGTGGGATTAGATCTGTTGTATTTCTTTTTCGGGGCAAATTCATTCTTTTGTCAGTCTGGGATAATTAAACTTTGTAAACCCGTGTGCCTTTTATCCTACTCAGCAATTATTTTCATGTCTTTAATTACTCTTTCTTTTCAGTTATGCCTGCTCTTTAAAGTCATGCCTACTACTGAAGTCAGAGTACTGGTTCTGGCCCAGAACAATATTTTTATCTTTCTGAGACAGAGACACCATATTTGCTCTTCTCTACTTAGAATTGCACCATTTTTAACTTGCTATCAAAACTGTGTCTACAAAAAATGTGGTTGCATGTAACTAATTCTGGAACTTAGGAGACTGAAGCCCATTGTTAGAGCACCTGAATTTTTGTTTATGCCTCAAATGCAATAATTTCCTTAAGTTGCCTTGCTTGTTTCCATGCTTTGTTTCATTTTTCTTATTGTAATCTAAGGCAAAATATTAATTGAATCTTATGGCTATTTAGTCCCTGCTCTGTTGTGGCTCCACTTCTTCTTTCCCTGTTTTTTTTGTTCTTTTTATACTGCTGGAAAAATATTTTGTTTTTAATTTCCATTGCATCGTCTAAATCTATTCTGATTTTTGGCTTCTTCTTACTTCATCTTTGCACAAAATAAAGCATGTACAAAACATAGTTTTATTTGCTCACAGGAATTTGTTTGTATTCTTTGTTTATATTCCAGGAGGTTCCTCAACTACGTTGATGATAACTTCCTTCTCCAAGTGACAAAGGAGCCCATAAAGAGAGGTTCTATGCTGGACCTTATTCTCATCAACAAGGAGGGTCTGGTGGGAAATGTGAAGCTCAAGGGCAGATTTGGCTGCACTGACCATGAAATGGTGAAATTCAAGATCCTTAGGGCAGTGAGGAGGGCGCACAGCAAGCTCACTACCCTGGACTTCAGGAGAACAGACTATGGCCGCTTCAGGGACCTGCTGGGTAGAGTACCATGAGACAAAGCCCTGGAGGGAAGAGGGGCCCAAGAAAGCTGGTTAATATTCGAGGATTACCTCCCCCAAGCTCAGGAGCGATGCATCCCAACAAAGAGGAAGTCAGGCAAAAATGCCAAGTGGCCTGCATGGATGAACAAGGAACTCCTCGACAAACTTGAGCACAAAAAGGAAACCTACAGTCCAGCTTCTACAGAGGGTGGAAGCAAGGACAGGTAGCCTGGGAGGAATACAGAGAAATTGTCTGAGAAGCCAGGGATCGGGATAGGAAAGCTAAAGACCTGATCGAATTAAATCTCACCAGGGACATCAAGGGCAACAGGAAAAGCTTCTATAGGTGCGTCAGTGAAAAAAGGAAGGCTAGCAAAAATGTGGGCCCTCGCTGGAAGGAAATTGGAGACCTGGTTACCTGAGACATGGACAAGACTGAGGTACTTAATGACATTTGGTCTCGGTCATTACTGGCAAGTGCTCCAGCCACACTGCCCAAGTCACAGAAGGCAAAGGCAGGGACTGGGAGAATGAAGAACCACCTACTGAAGGAGAAGATCAGGTTCAAGACCATCTAAGGAACCTGAAGGCGTACAAGTCCATTGGGCCTCATGAAGTGCATCTGCAGGTCCTGAGGGAACAGGCGGATAAAGTTGCTAAGCATTGGAGCAGATCCTGTTGGAAACTACTCTAAGGCACATTGAAGAAAAGGAAGTGACTGGTGACAGCCAACATGGCTTCACTAAGGGCAAATTGTGCCTGACAAATTTGCTGGCTTTCTATGATGGGATTGCTGCATTGGTGGATAAGGGAAGAGCAACTGACGGCATCTACCTGGACTTGAGCAAAGCATTTGACACTGTCCTGCGTGACAACCTTGTCTCTACGTTGGAGAGACATGGATTTGATGGATGGACTACTTGGTGGATAAGGAATTGGCTGGGTGGTCGCACTCAAAGAGTTGCGGTCAACAGCTCGATGCCCAAGTGGAGACCAGTGACGAGTGGCGTCCCTCAGAGTTCAGTACTGGGACTGGTGCTGTTTGTTTAACATTTTTGTTGCCAACATAGACAATGGGATTGAGTGCACCCTCTGCAATTTTCCCAAGAACACCAAGCTGTGTTGTGTGGTTGACATGCTGGAGGGAAGGGATGCCATCCAGAGGGACCTGGACAGGCTTGAGAGTTGGGCCTGCCTGAACTTCATGAGGTCCAACAAGGCTGAGTGCAAGGTTCACCACATGGGTCAGGGCAATCCCAAGCCAAGATACAGGCTGGGCGGAGAATGGATTGACAGCAACCCTGACAAGAAGGACTTGGGGGTGCTGGTTGATGAGAAGCTCAGCATGACCCAGCCGTGTGTGCTCACAGCCCAGAAAGCTGACTGTATCCTGGACTGCATCCAAAGCAGTGTGGCCAGCAGGTCGAGGGAGGGGATTCTGCCCCTCTGCTCCGCTCTGTTGCAACCCCAACCTGGAGTCCTCTGTCCAGCTCTGGAGCCCTCAGCACAGGACAGACGTGGACCTGTTGGAGCGGGTCCAGAGGAGGCCACAAAAATGATCAGAGGGATCAAAAACCTCTCCTGTGAGGCAAGGCTGAGAGAGTTGGGGCTGTTCAGCCTGGAGAAGAGAAGCCAGTGGGGAGACCTTAGAGCAGCATTTTGGTACCTGAAGGGGGCCTACAAGCAAGCTGGAGAGGGACTTTTTCAAGAGCATGTAGTGATAGGACAAGGCCTAATGGCTTTAAACTGAAAGTGGGTAGGTTTAGATTAGACATAAGGAAGAAATTCTTCATTGTGAGGTTGTTGAGGCACTGGAATAGATTGCCCAGAGAAGTTGTGGATGCTCCTCCCTGGAAGTGTTCAAGGCCAGGCTGGATGGGGCTTTGAGCAGCATGGTCTAGTGGAAGGTGTCTGTGCCCATAGCTGGGGAGTTGGAACTAGATGATCTATGAGGTCCCTTCCAACTCATAGCATTCTATGGTTCTACGATTTAAGGACCATAGTTTTATTAGCTCATAAGAATTTGTTTGTAATCTTTAAGGATCATAGCTTTAAATGCATAAATAGCTACTGTCAAGTAACCCCGCTTACAACTTCTGTCATCTTTATCATCACATCCGTTCCTGCAGTTATCTCCACCCTCGCCTAAAGAATGAACTTAAATTGCCATCAGTGAATTTCCTCGTCCTTGACATTTTTCTTCACAGTTGTTGCAGGGAACTCTAAACTCCTTTTTTATAGCCTTTTATTCATTGGTTTCCTCTTGTTTCTGCTATGCCTGGTCTAGTCAGCCAAGGAAAATCCTTTCCACTCCTCATGTACTGCAGTTAAGTGACGTGATCCTAGAGCTGCCCTCAGTGTCCTCACATGTCCTGCAGGTAGCAACAGATCTGGAAATGTGAGGGGTTTCATTCTTGCAGACTCTCCTGATACAGCTGCTCCTGTTATTTTTTACTGCCATACCATTGCCATAGTCGAGACACCCGATACAGTACCTGGGCTAGGATGCTCCTGGCCCTGGGTCTAGAAAGTTAGAAACACAAAACAAAACATTATTTTAGGAGGTGGGGGAGCATTGCAGGTATTCTGCCAAATCTTGGACTCTCTGATGCATTGCCATACATAGCATCATGGGATTCCACTGACACTAAAAGGTATTTTTTTTCCCATGTCTCTACAAATAAGCCCATAACACTCTTTGCTGGTATATCCAGGGATGCTCTGGAACTTGCTGGTGAAATTTGAATTTCATACTAAGGGCAAGTCCAGGTTTTTGTCATTTATGTAGACAACAGGACTCTGAATCAAGTCAAATTGGGAGATTTATATGCCCCACTCTTCAGAAACGAAGCATTTCAAACATATCAGGAAGCACCAATCTTTAAGTTGGTTTTCAGGGAACACAATTGCATCTATAAGAGCAGTGGATGGGAGACTGTATTCCACATCTGATACAGAAGTTTTGATATCTTGAATTACACAAACGTCTTTAAATGCTCCAGTGATGTTCCAGAATTTCATCCATAACGTTTTAGAATTAGACTGATGTATAATGACATGACACAATAATCACCTTTTTCTTGGAAACTAGTGTAATCTTCATATTTCCTTTGCCCTGGAACATCTTTGTCAAAGTAATCTGTCTATCTAATCCAAATGAAGTGACAGTCCTGGTATTTCTGCATAACATCTTCCAAGAGACCATAGATATTGGATCATTGTTTTGAGACTGGGAGCTTGGCTGCTGCTCCAACTAATTAAAAAATGCATGCTTCCTTGTTCGCATATGTTACAGGTTCATCAAAGGCTTTTCAAGTGAGTGGCCCCTCTAGATGTGCTCTCCAAAATGCAGACTAAATGTTCCAGGAAAGCCTATTTTTCTTTGGAGCAGCTGAAGCAGTTATCACCTCATCCCTACACATACACACTGAAACCCAGCAGAGCTCCTCTTTGTGGGGGCAGATGCCTCTAATACTGCAGTTAAGGCTGTGCTATCAAAGCAACAGGCGGTATGGTCCTTGTTCTCCTCAGTGTTTAGATTTCTGTAACTTACTTATCAGCCAAGTAATCAAAACAGCAGGGCAGACACCCAGTAAAGGGCAAACGCAAGTTGTACTGCTCTGAGACCTCCCAGTTACAACACTGAAAAAATGTGCAATTTGTAGAAGTCATTTTGCTGGAATTATCCTAGTAAGATAGTTCCAGTAAAAATCCTAGTACAGATCTGCCCTACACTGACAGGCAAAAACAGCTACTTTGGATTTAAATCAAGACTTGAAGGCTGCTCTGTCATAAATAGGTGAGATTTCATCCTGGAGGTACAAATTGGGTTGGAGGTACTGGAACATGAACAATTTCTGGTGGCCAGATATATGAACCCAATATCTGAATATCTATCGACTCATGTAGTACCTAAGATCACATCAATCCATAGAGGCCCACAGCACTTCGTTCCTTCCAGGCGTCAGTAACACTGCCTTCGGAAATAATCTCTGAGCTGCCTTGCTCACAGTACTGTACTGGATGACCACCATCCTCAGAGAAGGTTGGCTCTATGCAAGGATCCCCCACTGCTCGCTGTCCTTTAGAGCATCTGGCTCACTGCAGTGTTGGTCAGAGTAATTTCAGGCTGAGACCCACACTCATTTCTTATACCTGGTGGTAAGTCCTTAGTCTTCTAGATGTCATTTTCAAAGCCCTCCACATCACTTTGTCAATTAGTCCCCTGCAACAGAAATCAGTGTTAGGTACCACCACTGCCTTCACAAACTTCATCAGAGTGATGTGGTGTACACCTAACCCTTGACCATGCTTGCTCAGGATGGTGCCCTCCAATCCTTCACTTTCTGGGGTGCTTCTTTGTAAGCTGGGAGTTTCCTCCCTGCTTCCACTCTGCACTTACTGGCTCCGCTTGAATCCTCCATGGAGCAAAGCTGATCAACCGACATGCCAAGAAAGTCTGGCAAGAACATTTGCATTGCTTCTCCTTGAAAGCCCTTAACTTTTCAGCGAACAGCTAAGTGTTGGAAGTCCTCAAACCACAGACCTAGTTGCCACTGTTACCTGCATCAGTTTTCAGCTAGAGCACTGATGAACACTGTTGTTTTCTTGCCCAGCACGACAAGAGTCTGGGAAAGACTGTCATGTTTCACTGCTTAATCCTTTTCTGTTTGCTCACATCCTCCTTATTTTCCTCCCCCATTTAGTCATTGTCCATGGTCATAATGGCTTTGTAGTTAAACACATTTTGAACCCCAGAGGATAATTCCACAAGCTCCCATATTCACAAGCTAGGAAACGTTAGGTCATTGCCATCTGCCTGGGCCTTGAAGATGTGACTCAGGGTCTGTGATAGACCTGCACCCTCCTAGCCCAACACCTGTAGGCCAGGCAGGATGCCCAGGTGCTCCTCAGAAGCAGACTCGGCCGTAGGCTTAGGGCTCATAGGCATTGGTGACTGCTGCTGATCAGCCTGTTTACCCTGCTCAAGTCACTGTCTTCCCTGCCCTCCTTGGTTTTTAGGTTTCCTGATGTTTTTGTGACTCCCCACTGCACCCCTGCGTTCCCATTGGATGCACCATACTCAAGACTTATTGATGTTTTGAATCATGACCTGGCCTTCAGACATGGGCCTACCTTGTCCACAGTTCCACCCTGGCTTTAGTCCCAGCGTGGTTTGATGCAGTCCCTATTGTCTACTTCCATGACTTCTGCTTTCCTCCAGTTTCAGCTCGTCCACCCTACATACTTGGCAACACACATCAGTTGCCACATGTTTGCCTGTCTTTTCATGCCACCACCTTCTGAAGGCACAGTGGTGCACCCTGAGAAACAGTAATGCCACTGGCAGGTTGGCTATAGTCATTCAGCTGTGAGCATCACGTAACAACAAAAAATGGCTGAAGTAAAAGTGGCACAGGGTACAGCATGATGATGGAGAAGTGCTTTATCTCCCACACATTTTAGTTTTTACAGGGATTTTTCTTGTGGAAGTGTTTTATGGAAACACTTCTTTGTTAAGACTGCCTCCAGTTAACAATGCCACATGCAAATCTGCGCGGCTTCAGAGCATCTTCACAGTATATCTGAGTTGTACCTCACTGGCACCTTTCAATACCCCTTTTGGAGAAGGAAGCCCTGTTTTACACTACAGTGTTAGAAAGTGGGACTCCACAGCAGATCTTGGCGAGAACTTTATTTTCAGGTAAATATTTTGGGCAGTTGCAGTGGCGATGGCGGGTAATTTCTGAAGAGAAGCCATAGGTCTTACTGTGGGAATTTAAAACTCTCTGGACCGTGGTAAAGCGCTGGTATGCAGTGCAGCAGAAAACTCGCAGAGTTTGTTTAAGACTCTCAGAGATATGAAAACTCCTGACGCTGTGTGAATAGCCACAGGCCTGTCTGAGGGGCCAAGAGGCTTCCTAGCAGCAAATGAAAACACTGCAAAAGGAAATGAATGTGCTTTGTGAGCATGCAGGAATGCACATCAAAGGCAGATTGAGGCTGGGTGATAGGCCCTTGCAAATCAAACAGGCTCTGGAGATTGCTAGTATCAATAATATTTAAATGTCCAGGGTATCTTTCACTGCAAATGTTCTGGGAAAGTGGCTATCTTCACAGCTCTGTTGTGATAATGCCTCCCTGAGCTCCTGGGAAAACAGCTCTTTCCACATCCCTGCAAACTGAACATCCTTTACATGGCACCCACTGAGTCACTCGGCATCTTGGTGGCTCTGGCCAAGCTCCCTCCCTCGCCAACATTAACGCTTTCCCAGGCAGGGCTCCTCACTGCTCCAGGGTGCTCTGCTGGGGCGGCGACCCCACCTTGGGCCACCACGCTACCACTTTTGCTCGTTGCTGCTGATGTCAGGCATTCGCTTAGTCAGTACAGAGTTATCTTCTTTGTGAGAGCTGAGTATGTCATCCATGTAAAGAGCATGAAAGGAGCTGCTTGGTGGCTTCAGCCCTGCAGGTGAGCAGAAGGTGAGATCTGCCTGAGCCAGCAGCTGAGCGAGGGCTCTCCAGGGGATGCCCACAGCCCCACGCAGGTGAGGAAATTCCACAAGTTGGCTTAAAAGGTATTTCTCAGCAGGTCCGACTTTTCAGATGAGGCATACACCTGGAGAGAAGACGACTGCTTTTGTAATCACAGCACACAGCTTTCAGGAGCTAGGCCTTAAAAAAATGAGACAAGCACTTGCGTTGATGTCTGCAAGGCAAACAAGTGGCCAATGGAGAAGAGACACAGGGAAGGGATGTAACATGCCCTGACTCGAGGGCATTCAAAGTCCCACTGTCCCCAGGGTCACCCCTCTCCTGCACCATCGCGGAGCTCTGGAAATGGAAGAGGCATTAGCGGGTGACAAACCTGCAAGCCCAAAATCCAGTATGCTCCTAAAACACAAGATATTTATAACTAAATGACTTGTTAGTACAAAATGGTTTACTAATGCTTGAACCCACATAGCCAGAAGCATGAGCAAACATAGTCACCACCTAGGGCTTTCTATGTGTCCCCTTCTCATTTCCTTCTTATCTTAATTAAGTGGGCATAATTCAGCTTTCTTTTGGCCTCAGCTCCCCTGACGTAAGCATGTAGGAAGATGCCCGGTCTCTTACTCATTCACCCTGTCTGCTAGCCCACACTGACAGCCTTACTTACACAGAAATAATAAAACCCTCTTAGCTGTGCCTCACTTGAAAGCAGTGCACTGTGCATCAAGGAAAAAAAATAAAGGGGCCCAGCAAAACACTTAATGGCTGCAACGTAAGACAATAAACGTAAGGCTCTAAAAATTAGACTTGGCAAAAGGCATCGCAGATAAAATCAATAAGGAAAGGATAAGAATATATTAACACAAAATATTTCCTGGGGAAATGGAAAAAGTTTCATAAGACTAGATTTGAACATCAGCAGTGTTATCCAAAGGACAAGAAAAAAATATGTATCCTTTCAGATGTTGGCCAAAAATGAAAGAAAAACAGGCGCCTTCTCAGTCAGGTCTGGCACCAGCAGCCACCAACAAAAGGAGCTCAAGAGGGATGGCAGCTGGAAAGCTGCTGGCTTCTGAAGCCACCAGCACTTGCTGCCTCTAACCCTTCTGCGTCCACCAGACTTGGAAGGATGTATGTGCATCCCGAAGTTCACCGACCTCCTTCCAGGTAGGAAAGACAGTGGTGGTTCAGAGGAGTTGCACAGCCTTCAGGCATGGCCACTCACACAGGTCTTCAGCTGGAGCTCGGAGTATGCTTCTGCTCTCATTTTTTGACATGTCTTCCTTGGTGCTACCACCTTGTTCCGTTTGCCCTCTGATGCTCTCCCACCTTTACCTCTTCTGGCAACCCTCCACTGTCTAGACTGGCTGTGTGAAAGCAGCAGAGCATCAGCTGTGCCAGTCCCCACCTCTTGCTACTCTGCTCAGCCAGCCGGAACAAGTTGGTTTCGAAAGTTTTATCGAGTTGTAACTCTGGTAAATCAAGCCAGCAAATCTTGACTGCTTGTAAACTGTGGTACTGCTAGTCCTCCACTGCCTCCCCACAATGGCCTTTCAGGCTGAGTGAGGACGGACAAGGCACTTGGCTGGGAAGGGACAAGCAGGGTGGGACAGCTCGCTGCGCTGTGTAGAGGGATGCAGTAAACCCTCTGTGAGTCTCACCTGAGGAAAAGTCCTGTGGGCTCAGCTGTTGTGCCACTTCAGCTTTGCCAAGCAAAAGAAATAATTCGAACGTAGGAAATGTAGTTCTGCAATGAAGACCTCGGGGTAGGAAATCTTCAAAGAGGCTGGTTCTGGCAGGTGGCAAAATGGCAGAAGGTGTTCCTTTACTGACTGTTAGCGACTGGACACCAACCCCAGCTCTTCACCTGGCAATGGTGTTACTGCACCAGAGAGCACCTCTGGCTGCTAGCTTCCAGCTTCTATTCTTCCTGCTCAGTTCTGAGAACCAGGAATGATTTTCTAGACCTATACTTCCCTAGAGGACTTGCAAGTTAAATGTTAGTCCTGGGAAGCAGTGTACTAGAAAGAAGAGAAGGTTGTGGAAACACATTTCTTGACCATATTCAGCATTAACGTATGTCTTACGGAATGGTTCAGGAATTGCAAGGAGTCCACTTCTGATACTGATATCATAACCGGATGAACTGGATGTAAGTATCTGTGCAGCTCATGGCAGTAATAGTTGTCATCTTCCCAGCTCCAAACACATGACGCTTCTTCCCCTTGAGCTCATCTGTGGCATAATATCCTTTTGCAGCTGTACTCGTTGCCTATCTCTGGCCCCAAAGCTGTAAACAGAACAGGCTCAAGTAGTTCGTCTCCCTGCTGTGTACAATCCTTCCCTACCCGTGGCGGAACGTGCTGTTCAGCAACAAGTTCAAAGATCTACTGCTTGTTTGCTTTTATTCTTCTGTTTTTCGTTTGGAATATGCAATTAAAAAAATTGAAATATTTTTCCTGGCTTAGGGTCCTTGACACAATGATGCTGTCCATCTTTCCGAACATTTCCATGGTATTTTACTGCACTAATGGATGCTCATGTACACCATTGTAACCCTTTGGTCACAGGCTGTGGTGCCTCCCTTCTCTAAGCTCTGTCCATAGAGGACATTCCTCTGCTGTTGCAGCAACCTATAGCTCTAGGACTTCATCTTGTAGTTAAAGATGCAAATTTCTGGGTCCTCTGTTCAAGGCGCAAAATCAGCTGATAGAGCAGGAGGACTTCTCTGAGGGGGTGAATGCCATTGAAATAATATTTAGGGACTGGGTACAAAATCTTTGGTGTCTAGGAGTGGTAAATCTATGGATTATGTTGTTCCTTGCTCTAGTTTGCACAAGCAATTAGCTAATATCAGCTTCCTATTCTGGCAAATCTGTGGGAAATAACATGAGGAATAAACGTGGTTTGTTTTTCTTTTAAGTAAAGTCTTCTCAAACGCCTAGTGAGCTGCTTCTAGGATTAGCTGCTATACAGAGGCAATGGGAGACCATTCATCCTCTTTCAGCCAAGACCATTTCTCTTTTACAGGGCAGCATCCTAAACCCACCTGAGTGCCCTCTGTGCTCCTCCACGTGATGCTTGCCTACCCCAAGAGCACAGCTCACTACAAAGCTGTTTTATGGGTGAAGACACACTTCTCCCTGCATTCCCCAGGTGCAGATGCCCCACACTGTCTGGAGGCAGTCTGTCCCTCTGCTAGTGCCGGTGGCTCTGGCCGGCTAGGCAGCACGGCAGTCCCAGCCGTGCTGCTGGCATGCAACCCTCCCCACCCATCGCCGTGCTCTGGGGGCTGCCTGCTAAAGGGCACAGCCATAGCTGTGCATGTTCTACACAGCCTTGTGCGTTTGATCGTGTGAGCAGAGCTGATGAACTATACTTCAAAACGTGGATTAAAGACGCTTTTTTTTGCCCAAGAGCTGATGTTCTGTGGCATTTGTTCTATGAACCAAGATAAAAGTCTTACTCTTAATTTTCAATTTTTTTTGAAAAATAGACATAATGACAGCTTAGTCAATGTATGTCATTAATCCTGGAGATAATCAAGCCCCTGATAAGTCTCCAATCTCGTAAAAAAGAATTAGAAAGCACTGAAACATCCTTTGCTATCTGTGAACCTTGTAATGAGATGTTGCGTGCTCGGAGGAGGAGCCATGGAAAGGAGCAGCGCCAGAGGACATATTCTCAGCAGATTTCATCACCGGACTTCTTGTGTGATATTGTTCTTGGCAGAAAGGCTGTAACTGGTGTCCAAAGCCGCCAACGCTGTTTTCAAATTTTGTCCCTCAGCTATCAATGTATGAAGTTGTTCTACTAGTTTGAGGCCATAAAGTAGGAGAGCTTTAGCTTCTCTATCATTTTCTTTTAAGTATCATGCACTTAAAGCACCAATTCAGTTTTAATGCTTTCAGACCTTACTGGTTTTTTCATAGTGAATCGTGTATGTGTGCAAATCGTACTGGTATGCTATACCTATCATTCAAAAATAAAAAGCAAATATAAGCCAATATTTAAAATTTGTTTAAAAAAACATAATGTGCCCAACTTCAGAGAACTATTTTTTTGAGGTTTGTGCTAAATTCTCTTTTCAGTGCTGTCTGCATCTTTACACTTTTACCTGTAAAGTGCGGTTCATGTGTTGTTAGTTCTTACCAAGAAGTGTCAGTGAAACTACTTTGGAGGATGCAGTGACTAACAGACATTGACAGGAATTTGAGGAGCTCAAAAAGTAGTGCTCATCCTTTAAAGTTTGAATTCAGGCCAAAATGTAATGTACAAGGGCAAAACGTCCTAGTATCTGCTGCTCCTGCAGGGACCTGGGAACAAACTGAGGCTGGTGGGAAGCGTGGTGGGAAGGAACAATAATAAGTATTGCCTCTCTTCCTCTCCAGAGACCCAAAGAAAACTGAATTTGTCCTCTGGGAAGGAGGCTGGGGACAGCAGTCTGCTGCGGGGGAGGGTTAAGGCTGGGTGAGAGCTTTTGTCTGGCTCCCAAAAGAGACTGAACCACTGGAGAAGCCAGAGCAGGACTGGGTTAGATAAACCCCCGGAGGGGAATTTCTGGCAGGCAGGCAGGCAAGAGGAGGGCGAAGAGAATGAGCATATCTGTGGCAGAGTTGGAAATGTTTTTTTTCTCCTTTTTTTTTTTTTACGGTAGGACTCATGCACAGTACAAGAAGCACCAAGAAGCGCCCGGTGCCCCGGCCGCAGGTTAGGTGGCGACTGCATTGCTTAGGTAATGCCCATGCACGTGTGAGCATGGCACATCCCTTGAGTGCAGGGGACTTTGAGCAAGTGGGGTGGGGAAGGGGATGCAGGTCGGTGGTGGGTGGAGGTGGTCAGGGTGCTGCGGGCCCTGGCTGTGCTCTGCTGGAGTGTGGGCTGTCAGGGGGTCATTGCAGCAGCAAGGGAAAACGTGATCAACCCCTAGAGATGCTCTCCCAGGACAGCCTCCGCAGAGGGAGCACTCCAAGGCGGTTCCATTCAGACCTCTCCTACCACACACAAACCACTGTTTATAGATTAATGCCTGCAGGAGGCATGATCCTCAATGCACGGAGAAGGAAAGTCTTCAAGACTGAAGACAGGGTCAAGACTGCAAGGAGGGGGGACTTTTTTGTTTGCCCTCGAAGCTCTGCTATGCACTGGTCTAAAGGCAGGTGGGCAGTGAATTACCCCACGAGACACAAGAAATTGCGTCAGTGCCCATGTAGGCTGAGGAAAGGGATAAGGTCTTGCTATCAAACCAGCCATGAGTGTATGTAAATAAGAATTTTTTGACCCTTCTCCAGAAAAGAAATTGTTGGAAGTAGGAGATGCTTTTGGGTAAAATCAGCAAACAGAAAGACAGGTCGGGGAGATAAAGCAAAGTGGAACCTCTGCACATTCTCCCCATCTTCAGATAAAGCTGTGTTGGTATACACAAGTACAACAGCTCCTGAACTTTGGCTCATTTATTTACAAAAAAATATACTAATCTCAATCCCTGGATACACTGACGTAGCTGAATGTCATACTTTCCAAACATAATGGATTGCATTCCCATCATAAAATAAATACCTTCCAGCAATGAGCCCCACAGCAAATAACAGAGCTCCAACAGCTGGGGAAGCTGGGGTAAGAAGTACAACAATTGGGTTGTGGTACTGAAGCCCAAAAGCAAACTTTTTGCTGGCAGCATTCTAGGAAAACCTATTATAATGCAGTGCTACCAAAAAAGTGCTCTTTTCTTTCTAGTTCCGTGCTGCATGCAAAAGCTATTAAAAAATCGTGCGTAAACAAACATACTCTTTTCCATATGACATTTTCTTCAGTGTTTTCAAAAGTATATTGTCTCTTCAGCTTAACACAATGTTTTTCAGCTTTTATTTATAGCTTAAAAGAAAGGCCTCCCTCAAACTGTCACCAAAAATGCCCTTCTATAGGCATGCTGTCAGGAGAAAGGCTTTCCTTCTCTGAGTGTCATCCTGGGCTCAAATACATTTTACTGAAACCAAGATACAAATGCCTCCAGCAATCACTGCATCTTGAATCAGCCAGACACGTATCACTCTGGCCTGAGAGCCTTTTTTAATCTGTGTTGTGTGAAAGTGAGGGTTAAATACAATAACCAAGCAGCAATGGTTTACTTTCATGCACTCTCACTCTTTTCTTTTAGATAAAATAAGCAGACACTGAAACCTTTAAAGAACATTTTTATTCTTATCCTTATCTAATGTGTAGGGGGCAAGAACAGTATTTCCAGCAGTATGATAAAATAGCACATTACCCAATTCCACATGACTCCGCATGTATTTTTTAACTTAGAAACTGTGAAGAAAAGCCATCATGCTTCACAAACTTGTTATACTCTGTGGATATCAAACATGAAAAACTGAGATGTCACATATATATTGCTAGCACAAATTCGTCAGCATATTGTAAGCAGGCATGACGCAGGGCAGATTACAGAGTGCAATAACTTTGGGACCTCCTTTGCTGAGAGTCAGAGAGATTCCTGCAACTTCACGGGACATCTTCAAATGTAGCACAGGATTTTATTCCCCGTTCTGCTATTCAGTAACTTACTGAGACAGAAAGAGCCAAAAATGTGCAGTTAGATAAAATGCAGTCCTCTGGAAAGTCCATGTTTACTTCAGCTGCTGAACAAAGAAGGCTGGTCCGATGTATTGATCCTTGCAGGATCTCAGCATTTGGTGTTGTCATGAGTTAACACTTCAGTCAAAGCTGATATTCTTATTAATGGTTTCTGCTGAAGTATACATATGTTTTTTGCTTCATGATTGAACAGTATTACTTACAACAGTGGGGACAAAACCTTGGGAGCATGCTTTTGCATGTGCGCGTCCTCAGTTTGTGACAGTACACTTTTGGGCTTTGGGAGCTACAAAGCTCACTCCTTCCCAACCCAGAGGGCATTTTTGTCTCTTGATGGAACAGTCATTAAGCCAGTCTGTTGAGTTCAGACTTGTCCTTTACATCTTTCTCATGGCTCTTCTTTTCATTTTTCTGTTTGTTTTTCATGTGAAAAAACACACCCCCTAAAATGCAACCTGAAAAACAGAGAGTGCTCATCAGTAAAGGGAAGGGAAAACTTTCTGAAAAGGTATTTCGGCAAAGGATCTGACACCCTCACTATCATATCCATACTGCTTTACTTCTTGAACAGGGGCAAACGGCTTTGGGGAATGACCATGCAGCGCTGGACCAACAGCATGTTCAGGGACCCAAGGCACTGGCGGGCAGGATCAGATGCCTCAGGGCTCAGGGGACTTCCCCCAAAGGAGAGCTTCTCCTCTGGGATCTGACCAGATGGCTAGGTGTCTTTGTTAGCCTCCCTCCCTTTGAGCAGTGATTTGTCATGTTTGCCTTGAATTGTAGTCCCTGGGGTTTATCCCAATGGAGTGGCCGTTCTGTCACAGCAAAGCTGAGACTACTGACAGCAAAATTGTTCTTTGGGAACTCCTTGGCATCCATTAGGAATAGCTGATGGACCCCAGAGCTCTGTGCACTCATGGCTGAGAATGACTGAGATTTTCTTCTGGGCTGAATTAGAAGTGCTTACAACCTTTATCATCATTTGTCACATCCAATCTAGGGTGTCTAAATGTCTTAATATATACACATATATATTTATCAGTGTTAGATTATCTATAATTTTCAACACTTCTTTGTTCTTTACTAAAGCATGTAGGAGTGCTCAGCTACCCCCCTTGTCCCACTGATTGCTCTGAATATCTGTTCTGTAGTTGTTCTTATCTTCTGTTCATATTTGTGGTATCTGAGTAGTTAATCCAGGAACATGCCTAGTATCTAACACATGATATTTATTCTCCTACCCCCTGCTAAATGGGAGAAACACCTTCCTGGAGAGAGACAGTTAATCTTCATGAGTTTGTCCCATCAGAATGGATTGGCTAAGGGTTGGGGTGTATTTTTTGGTTTGTTGTGTTTCTTTTCCAGCGTCTGTGCTCTGCGTTTCTTTTAAAGAAATTAAGACTACAGTAAAACTACTTCTGCCCTTGGAATGAACGGTGCTGAGGTCTGAGAGAGTCCCTAGCTCATGCAGGAATTCATTCTGGTGTCAGTCAGGCCCCCAAGAGAAGGCTGTTTTTATGATCATGTCTTCTGGGCTTTAAGGCCAAACTCAACATTCATAATCTCCCCAAGTTTCATAAAATCTTTAGATACTTCTCATTGTTTTTTCCTTGTCCATCTCTGATTCCTGTTAAATTTGCCTGAGAGGCTGTCACCTGATTCTACCTTTACAATAAACAAAAATTGCTATTGAGAAAAACAACATAAAAATTTCAGGAATTCTTTTAAAAATCCTTTATAAGTCACATACACCGTGTTTTTTAAAAGTCATAAAGCAGTAGCAACTTTTATTGTGCTCTCTGAAGCTGACCAGCTGTCTTGTAATGAAAACATCTTTAGTCAGTTATACAACATAATGTTCACTTAAATGTGGCACTATGCTAGTGAGGGATCAGACTAAGGCATTGTGCAGAAATAAGTGATGTGAGAATCTTGAAGAGAGATTATGAAGATGCAGTTCAATGTGTTTCTCCATCAATTGCATGGTCTGAGTATGGTTTCTTCTATTTTCAGTTCTTTGATCTTTTTTTATTTTTTTTATCTTCAAAAGACAAGCAAGTTGCATCATATACATCAGCATTTTCTCTTGCTTTTGGGGTTTGTGTATTATGAAGGAAAATCAGCACAAAGCTTTGGTTTTGTCTTTTTAGGTACTGAACTTGTTCCTGGGGGCATGTTCTCTTTTCTTTTAGAATTGAAGTAATGGTAGTTTACAGAAGTTCTTGGGTTTTTTCCCTTTTATCCTGTAATTTTATCTGACTCTTTTGAATATGAGGTGTGTAACGTATTTAATTCCTTTGCTTTGATCTTCTCCATGGGTCTTTCATGCTCCGTCCCCTCTCTACAGCCAAGTCCCACTATCCCAGTCTGGTTCTTGTAACTATCGCAATCAAAAATCACACAGGACTGAGCACTCAATTTTTGCTCTTCACTTCCTGGGGGACTGGATCCCATCAACAGTCATCCTCACTACTTTCACACTTACATCAATAAAGAGAATACTGAGGGAGCTAGAGGATGTTATGGCATCTCAATCATCTACCAAAGGTCTTGGAAGTCTGGGGAGGTCCCCACTGACTGTAAGCTAGCCAATGTTACTCCAATCTACAAAAAGGGTGCGAGGGAAGACCCAGGAAACTACAGACCTGTTAGTGTAAACTCAGTTCCTGGAAAAATTATGGAGAAGATCATACTAGGTACTATTGAAAGGCATTTAAAGAACAATGCAACCATCAGGCACTGCCGACATGGGTTTATAAAGGGAAAAATCCTATTCAGGTAATTGGATATCCTTCAATGATACAGCCTAGTGGATGAGAGGAAGGTGGTGAATGTAGTCTTTCTGGATTTCAGTAAGGCTTTTGATACTGTCCTTCACAACATCCTTCTGGACAAGTTGTCCACTGTGGGATGTGTGGGTTCACAGTGAGTTGGGTGAAGAACCAGCTGAAGGGCAGATCTCAAAGTGTTGTAGTGAATGGGGCTACATCTGGCTGGAGATCAGCCACCAGCTGTGTTCCTCAGGGTTCAATTCTAGGGCCAGTTCTGTTCAACAGGGTTATCAATGATCTGGATGCAGGAGTTGAAGGCACCATTAGCAAGTTTGCTGATGGTACCAAACTGGGAGGTGCTGTTGACTCTCCTGAGGGTCAAGAGGCCTTGCAGAGGGACCTAGATAGATTGGAGCATTGGGCAATGATTAATGGGATGAAAATCAACAAATCCAAATGCCGGATTCTGCATCTGGGATAGATTAACACCAGGCACAAGTGTAAATTGGGAGAGGAGTGGCCGGAGAGCAGCCCTGCAGAAAGAAATCTGAGGGTGCTGGTCACCAGCAGCCCCAGTACAAGTCAGCAGCGTGCCCTGGCAGCCAAGAAGGCAAACTGCATCCTGGGCTTCATCAAACACAGTGTAACCAGGCGGTCAAAACAGATGACTATCCCGCTGTATTCAGCATTGGTGAGGCCTCCCCTTGACCACTGTGTGCAGTTCTGGGCTTCACAATTTAAGAAGGACGTGAAGGTCCTTGAACGCATCCAGAGGAGGACAGCAAAGCTGGTGACAGGGCTGGAAAGAATGTCCTATGAAGAGCGGCTAAGGACTTTGGGCTTGTCTAATTTGGAGAAAAGGAGGCTGAGGGGAGACGTCATTGCTCTCTACAGCTTCCTGAGGAGGAGATGTGGAGAGGGAGGTGCAAATCTCTTCTCTTGACTATCCAGGGATAGGATGCATGGGAATGGCTCAAAGCTGTGCCAGGAGAGGTTTAGACTGGACATTAAAAAGCATTTCTGTACCAAGAGGATGGTCAAACACTGGAACAGGCTTCCTAGAGAGGTTCTCGAAGTCCCAAGCCTGTCAGTGTTGAAGAGGCATTCATACAATGCCCTTAACAACTTGCTTTAACTTTTGGTCAGCCCTGAAATGGTCAGGCAATTGGACTAGATAATCGTTGCAGATCCCTTCCAACTAAAATTATTCTGTTCTATTCTATTCTATTCTATTCTATTCTATTCTATTCTATTCTGTTCTATTCTATCCTATCCTATCCTATTCTATTCTACTCTAATACACAAAAAGAGATTTTGTCTTGTTTTGGAAAAATTTTTAAGCTACTTATTGAAGTTGCATCAGCTCATGCCTATAAGAACATAATACCGTTCACTGTCGCTTAACAATGTAACTGTACTTCATGTAAATGCTAGTTTCCCAAAGCTCAAAGCAATTTCTGTACGAAAAATTGAAACTTACAAAGATGAAATAGGTGAATAAAATCGTAAGCTACAGGTAGAGACATCGTAAGCATGACATCCTGGATATTTCATTATTTTCACTGTAATCTGGAAGCCAGCCCCTTCCCTGACAGGCAAAAGGCAGTAGGTAGCAATGAAGTGACAATATGCTAGAAGTGCAGCATTTTCTTTTATCATAGCTTCTTGCTGTGCCATGGTATGTGCATGCAGAATCACAGGCCAAAGAACGCTATTCATATGACCAAAAACTTACAAGTTTGCAGCAGTCGCGGTACACAGTCCTGACATCTTCCCTCTTTTGCTCATTCTGCAACATTCATGACGTGTACACTCGACCAGTGAATCAGTGTCAGAAATGCAGCAGCACCATCATATCTCACAGACCGGCTTCATATCAATCAAGAAAAAGTGACCTACCAATGATGAGCAGGACCCCAACAAGAATCCCAATTGCCTGGCCAGGGCTTGGCCAGGAGTGTTCACGCTCTACTGCGATAAAACACGAGTTTTCACTTGAACACCTGCACACGTTTACTGCAAAAAGAAATGCCATGAGGTTAATGAGAAGTTTAGTAGTCCAGTTTCATTCTGATATATGTAACTGTTGTCTTGAAATGCATAGTTCTGTGCATAGTGTACCTTCGAGATCCACTTGTCTTTCCAAAGGTGGTTTTCCATTGTCACCAATTACTACTGGAACAATATACACCTTCTGTTCAAAGTTCGCATGTTTCGGAGAGAGGTAAGCATGAGTAGCTGTAAGTAGGAAATGGGACATTCATGTCAGCACAAGAAAGCAATTTAGCTCAACATTCATATCAGCTGCAAATGCTCTTTTCCAAGGCTGCTTTGCACGTGATAGTAGTTCCTGTTTTCCCCCATGTCTTTCCGGGTCTCAATGGTTTGCTGACATTAATTCAGAAGGGACTGTCTGAATGCCTAGTCTGGCTTTCAGCATAATATGGTCAGAGAATTTCCTTCCTAATTTCAACAGCAGGCCCAATGTGATCTTGGGTAGTTTTACACAGATAGCATCACATCTAAACAAAGAATATCCCCACATACTCATAGAAGCCATAACCAACTCAAATTGTTCCCAAGATAACTTAGTAGGACAGACCATCCTTCTAGCGCACTTACACTGTCACATCTAAGACGCTTTAAAACTTGGAAAAGTAAGACTATAACAGTTCTTGGGATCAGACCAAAGGTCTATCGATATAAGTATCTTGTCTCTAGAATAAGGGGAGATTACAGTAAAAAAGCAAGCATATATTTTGTTTTCTCCTAATGTTCTTCCAACCCTCAACCATTTTCAGCTCAGGGACTTCTTGAGCAAGACGTAATTTCTTGCTTTGAACTTGTAGAAGATTTCTACATACACAACACCCTGTGGCAACAAGTTCCACAGTCATCTACCTCCTCCTTCTATTTGTACTGCAAATAACTCCCATAAGCTTCATTTGAGGCTCCCAGGTTTGTGTACTGGAAGCAAGGGCAAACAAGAACCTCTGGCTGTCCCGACTATAGCATTCATGATTTTGTAAACCTCTATGTGTTTTTCCCTACTCTCTTCCAAGCTAAAAAGTAGTAGCTCACTTTGCTGCTTCCATACACTTCCTTATATCAGGCTACTTCGTAACTCTGATTACCCTTGTTGCCCTATCTGAACCTGTTTCCAATTCTACTGCATCTTTTTGGAGATGGAGAGACCAGAGTTCAAGATTTGTACAAATCATGGATTTATACAGGGGCATAATGATGTTCACTCATTTCTTCTCTGGGGCTTTCCTAGTAATTCCCAATATTTGATCTGCTTTTCTGAACAGTGTTGATAATTTGATCTCACGTTTTCATGGAAGTGCTTACAGGTCTCACTCCCGACTCGTAATGGCCACCTCCACACCCGTGATTTCAAATGTGAGTTTGGGAGTCCAAGGTTCATTTGAATCTGCCATTTTATTGTTCAACCAATTCAGTTGTACAAGGATGTTCTGTAATTCTTTACACTTGGTTGCTACTCAAATAACTTTGTATAATAAGCAAACCTTGCTTCCCCATTGCATACCCATATTTATTGACTTACACGTGTCCATCCCAGCAAAAACCCTTTTGGAAAATCACACATGAAGTCCTTTCAGTGCAACAGCTGACCATTTACTCAAACTCCTGAATTTTAAATTATTACTTGTCCTTTCAAAACCTGTCCCTTTCATTTTGTGGGAACCCAACTTTCTCTGGCAGGACATTTCATCAGACGTCTTTTAGGAATTCAGACAGGCTCTATTGCCTAAGCGCTTATCCATGTGCTTACTGATCCCTTTCAAAGAACTCCAGTTGGTTTGTGAGGCATGACTTCCCTTTGCACATGAAATGTCAGAAACAAACAGTTTGCAAACTGCTCTCTTTCTTTACCAGAAGTGATTCGTATTAATTTAAGCACACAGTACATTTTATCCTTACATGTTTCTTCTTTTCGTATTAGCGAAATTTTGCTTTGCAACATACTAGATGTAATCTCTTGAAAAAAATTATCAATGACTTAGGTGTTCATATACATACATGTCAAAATGCATGTAATTTCTCAACAAGCTAATTGTTTCTGCACAGAATACTGGATATGCAATAGTAGGAATGAAAATGAATATTTCTTTATATTTCCCAGCGTACTTAGCCTCATATGATTATAAGAATAGCTTTATTAACTTACCATTGACTTTTGAGATTTCCCAACTATTTTTTGTATTCACATCATCCACGAGAGAAAAAGTAAATGATGAATAATACGACTGTCTATCAGCATCAGTAGCTTGAATTAAAGCTCTCTCTCCTGCACTGAGCGGATGGCAGAAGAACGGAGGATAATCCATAGCTAACTGTGGAGGGTTGTCATTCACATCAAGCAAATGTAGTATCAAGGATGTTTTGGATTTCTGAGCTGCATTATCTGTGGAATTTAACAGAATGCAAAGTTACACACACATCTGGGACTTACGCGCTGGGTTGTTGCATTTGCAGCTATTATATAGGTAAGGCATCAGGCAGGCAGTAGGAGGTTGTCTTCTGTCTGCAGCTTGCAGAGGCAAGGTCTCAGGAGGTCCTGAGGGACTTGTGGTAGCTGTCACCACTTTTTAAAAAGCACGGATTATTTGCCCCCAGCTCTTGCTAACTACAGAACACCAGCAAGTAAGAGGGCGATAGACCATCGTATCTAGTAAGCAGTCACATCTGTCCTAGCTGGTAAGCGATCACATTCAAGGTGGCCAGTGCTCTTTGGAGCACTTTTTTAAGCATGGAAGTCCTTAAGTTTCCCATCTCTGTTCTATACATGCAGGAAAATGCAAGTCAGTATTTTGCCTTGCGGCCAAGACAAAGGGCCCAGGAAGAACTGCCAGAGCCCTGTTTCTCCAGCCTGTTCCTGCAGGAACAGCCTCACTCCATCTCAGTGCTCAAGGAAGCACTCATTTTTCCTGACATACAGGAACTCCATCTTTTTGGAGGAACCCATATCTCCCAAAACAGTGGCCAGCATTGTAGTTTATCTGCATTTAATAAGGAAAAACCAGATTTATACCTCATTCAACCAGACACAGTTCAGCATTTTCAACCCCTTTGCAATGTAAATCACATAGTTAAATCTCACCAGGTGAACTATCTGAAAGATTCTAATGGCTGGAACTAGGAGCCCTAATATATTTCAGATGAACTAGGAGCACTAACATATTTCAGACTAACAAGTGTATTAGTTTTATTCATAATACAATAAAATTCTGTACAAGGTTGCAAGTTACTCTCCAGAAATGTTTTCAGGAAGCCTAAACATACCTGTAAGAAAGACTAAAATCTTTATAGCTATAGAGGAAAAAAGTGGCAGAAAATATCGATGCTGAAAACACTGAAGAAATTCTAACCTTCTCTATATGCCATGTGGCTCAAGAAAATATAATGGCATATGATAGCTAACTTCATGAAAACTATTTTAATCCTCATTATCTACAACATCGAAACTTCTTTTAAGAAAGTTAATTTCTTAAGAAATATATAATTGTAAGGATACATCACATTTTCCTGTATGTTTCACGGGTTTAGTCATGGGAAGTATGATAGTTCCTCATAAAGCAGAAAGGGCAGGGGCTTCCTCTATAAGAGCTTACTTAGCTCTGATGCAACAACATCAACTGTGTACATTTCCTGCTGTTCTCGATCCAAAGTGGAAGCAGTGTGTATCTGCCCAGTGGTTGAATCAATCCTCAGCCATTTCCTCGTATCACCTTCTAAGGAGTATCTTTGGAAAGAAATACAAAAAAGTCACATACACTATTCCAAATCAGGAAAAATTGCTGACAAATCAAATACTTCTTTATTGACTTTAGGTAAGCAGCTTGATTGTACTGGAAGAGAGGGCTCTTGGAAGAGTCCCAATACTACAGGCAACCAGGAGAGACAGACAAACCTGGGGTGTTCCTGAGCTTTGGTCCAGCAGTGCGCTCTGACCCAGCCCCATGTCCCTCCCTCCCCATCACATCTCCCACGCCTTGGTTTTGTTGGGGGCACAAGCCAAAGGCTGGGGGGCAGAGGAAGCAGTGCAGCCAGACACCCTTTCTTAGATCAGCCAGGGGGCAGGACCCCAAGGTTGAGTACAGTGGTCATCTGCTGCCAGTCTGGAGCAGCCTGTAATTGCCATCGGGGCAGCCTTGAAACAGAGAGTGCTTTAAACATCATCACGTAATTGCCTTTATATTATTGTTTAAGAAAAACCCAAAGTCTCTGGGTATTTGCTTATACAAATTTAACCATGAACATATGACCCAGTTAAAGTACAGGCATTTGCTTGAGTAGATGTGACCTGACCTTCTCATTCAACATTTTTGTTCTTTCAGTACCCCTTGCGTTAAAAACAGCATGCTGACATGCTTGTACATCTTTTACTTTTTATACTTTTTATTTTATGTCCTTTAACCTATTTTTTAGCAGAAATGTGGTTTATATAAATATGAATTCCTGTCATCTGTCTCTGTCATCATCCCCCAGAGCTTCTGGACTATGTGGCTGACTTTCAACCCAGTTTGACAGAAGGCCAAACATGCTAAGTTCCCAAAAGTTAGGGGAAAGTAGAAAGCCAGATGAGAAACCTCTGGGAATAAAAATCCACAGTCATATTCTACAACTCCATTAACTACTTGATGCTTTGCTGAATTTTAGTTAAATTTCAAGGATTATTTGTTTTCAGTTGATCTGTTCAGCATCCCAGCTGGGAATCATGCAGCAAAAACCACAAATAATTCTTCCATCTGACTCTACTGTGTAAGGTAGATGTACACCATGTGACACAGCAGTGTGCATAGATCCGTGAGCTGGCAGAGTCTCAAGGTGACTTGAGCATAAAAGATGGTATTGGGCCACCAAATGAGCCAGTTTGAGGTTCTGCATCCCAGTCACAAGCATGTGAGTTGTCTTGCACAGAGCTTTGCACCCTCAGTGCAAGCAGGCATGTAGTCTTTGGCAGCTGGAAAATAAAATGAGTTCATTGTCAATTATAGACTTGAGCTTCACTACAGGTTATGTGTTTTGGTGGAGAAAAAGCCCTGTGCATTTTCCTGTGTGACACGAAAAGCAGCTGCTGTCCTACTGGTTCCTAGGGGTATGCATTATATGCTTTGTTCATTAAAGGCATTATGGATATAATCTGTTCTTCTCAGACAAGATCCACCTTTTTCCTGGAGATATATGTTGGCCTTCTTCCCTTTTAGTTTCCTGGTTCAAGGGCCCCACTGGCTGCTGCTTGTCACAGCACAGAGAGAAAGCTGGTTAGAAAAGCACTGCCCAGCAGTCTGCTGCAGGTGTGTCACTGGCCGCCACCCCTCCACACCTCCACTTTCTACTATGAGATGAGGCTTTTGTAAAAAAGTCTTTCCCTGTGTGCCAAATACTGGACATATTTTCCTTTCACCTCTTAGAACAATTTTCTAAACCCTAAATTCAATAAATAAATCATGGTCACTCTTTTTTACCGTACAGTATCCCCCTCAGGATCATAGGCTTCCACCGTCATGACCAGGGTATTGACAGGGATGTCTTCAGACACTTCTCCTTTGTAAATTGTTGTGTGGAAAACAGGTGGCTCATCCACATTTGTTACAAAAACTTTAAATAAGGTAAGGGAGCTTGAGTTGTACTGCACGCTTGACACCAACGGTTCAGGGTTTGTGGCATTGATCACCAGGTTGTAGACTGGAGCTGCCTCAAAATCAAGAGCCTGGATAAATGAGAAAAAAAATGTTCTTTCAACAATGATACCTCTGCCAGGGGAAGGTCCCACGTGCAACCATGAAGTTCCCCTCTTCTCAAGGGGAGACTGGATCCCAGATACAGATGAAATAAAGGAGAGCTGTTAGGACCAAAATGACACTAGGAACAACCAATATAAATGAAATCATAGGCCCATTTGTAGGCCTCCTCAGCAACTGAATTTCCTAATGATGTTGCCACCTGCCTGACTACATTTAATAACTATGTCCTGTTTACAGCAATAGTATTTATAGCTCTGTACAAGAAGGCCTTGGGTGACCTCTGAGTGACAAAAGTCATGCAAGAGTTGTTACGCTGTGGAGTTTCTCACAGTTTCCTCCTTTGGAAAAAATGACGCTGAGATTGAGGCTGAGGGTGGTCCACCAAATGCTGTGTCTGCCTGCCTGTTGCCCGGCTGGTGGCACGTGAACTAGATGCAAGCAACACATCACCCCTTGGAAAATGAGTGATAGGTTTTCTGGAACTGTAGTTTAAGTGCCTTTGAGAAGGCCAGTTTCAACAAGAGAGCACTTTTGCTGTTCAAATTCATGGATACAGCAGAAAGTGTTCCTTATATCCCTGTCTCCAGCATGCAACATATGGGATATATCACCCACTACAACACAGATTGACCTTGGCTTTATTATAATAAATCTTTGCCTCAGCAGGAACAAACTGCCTTTTCATCCTGACATTGAGACATGCTGGTCTCACTTGCACCTCCCATTGCAAAAGCCTCCAACAGCCCAGAGCACCAGCAGGGAGGAGGATGTGCCCCGTGACAGCCCACCACCATGACCACAGCCCATGGAAGCATTTAGCTGCCTTTTTCTTTTCCAGAAATGCTCCAGCAAAATCACTGAAATGCCATTTTTTTTCTTTATGGTGCATAAAGACCTACTTCACTAGCCAGAGCCTGCTCTGGTGGAGAAGGGGCCAGCAGCAGAGCTAGCAGAGGGAGTTGCTGGTGGCAGTGGGTGGGTAGGGAACCGCAAGGGCAGGAGGATAGGTGTGCCTGAGCCCTGCACAGGCACAGTGCCTGAGCCCAAGGCTGGGGTCTCCTGCAGTCTGCACCATGCTTAGGGTGTCCTCACTCCACCACCAGCCAGCCTCTCCTGCAAATCATCACCAGAGCAATTACTCTTTATGGCAAACATAGAAACATAAATATATAAAGGAGAAGAACAAACCCATCTGTTCACCTTGTTAATCTTGATGAACCCTCGGTTTGTTTCAGGATCTGTCTCTATGATGAACACGTTGTTTGGATCCCCTTCCTTCACTTGGTAAATGATGTAGGAGCTTCCTGTGTCAGGCTCATCTCCATCAGTAGCTTGAATTTCTAATATCACTGTTCCTACTGGGAGACTTTCTGCAACAGTCATGTTGTGATACTGAGGAGAGAGAGATTGTTGAAACATGACACAATAAGCACCTTCTGCAGATAAAAAGTTGACCGCCACAACAAGCTCGCAACCCACAAGCATGGATGTATTTCAATCCACAGCAGCCATGTGAGGGGAAGAAGCAGTGGGTGCATTTCACAGCAGAGATGTAACCAGGTTAGAAAGATGTACAAGAGCATTAGTGAAGTGCCTTGCAGCAGTAGAGGTCAGCTACCTCACTGCCCATGGAAACCCAGAGGTGCAAGATGGGCACTAGACCCTCTGCAAAATTGTTATATCCCCCTTTATAGCCACACATTTATCAAAGGTGATGGGATCTATGTTAGTGGATGAGCTACTAGTACAGCAGCAGTCCCACACACTCTGGAGGAGCCTTGACCTCCTCTGTCAAAACTAGTCCACGTAGATGCAATGCTCACAGCAGTAGGGATAGCACAGAGGTCTCCTCTGTACCCAGTGAGCATCCTAAACACTGACTGTTAAATGTTTAATTGCTCCATGCACCATAGGCCGCTGCCACATTAGTAGCCCAGCTCCATTTACTATGTTTGATGAGTGCCCTGACCCAGCAGTCTCATCTTGAGACCAGGTTCTGGACTGAGACCTTGAGGTAAGAACGTCAACAGCCTGCTGTGTAGGCACACAGTCCTCATGTGTGTAAGCTCCCATTATTATCAACAGACAGCTGGACAATGCAGTCCGCAAAGCCCAAAAACCAGCACAGCTTCCCCAGGAGGACATCTACACCTGATGAGCTAGACAGCTCTCCTGAGCCCACCACCTGCATTGCCTACAAGTATAGTGGAAGCTTGGAAACCTAAATGTAGACACTCCAGCCACTGCAGTGTCTGCAGAAGTCATGGAAGGTGCCTCTGCCAGATGCCAGCACCTTCACCAGAGGAAGAGGCAACAGCTTGACACCGGTTCCTGAATGAAGGGCCAGCAGATGTGCTTTTGGGCATGGATTACTGGGCCACTGTTTCTGGTTAAAGAAAATACAGCCTTTGACTCCCATTCACCCTCTGGCTTTTCTGGGTACATTAATACTGTGTTTGGAAGGGAAGTTGGGAGATGTTAGCTTTTCTTCCATTTAGCTATTTTAATTAACTTTAAAGCCTTTTCTTCCTCCCTTCCCTCCAGAACTTACGTTTCTGGAATAAACTGCTCTAGTAGAATAATTTCTTTCTGTACACATAGTTTTCCACTGAGCAATTTACCTTACATTTCAGAATTAACTATGAGTCAGTCCCACTGTCTACTGTCTAGGTAGACCTTCTATGCAGGCTTTGCAGAAATACCTTGCCTTTATTTTCACTAGCGGATTGTTCTGTTGCTTGTTATATGAATGGTTGTTTTCCCATTGACATTCTACAGACATTGAATGCATGCTCAAACATTTGTCAAAAGTTACTGGGACATCAAAAATGGTGTTAAAAGTACTCACATCTGATTTTTCAAAGATGGGTATCTGATCATTGATGTCGATGACCTGTATTTGCACGTCACAGATTGTTTGGAATACTGCATGGAAAGAGAACAAACAACATCATGGCAACCCTTCTGCTGAAAATAACTTTTCTCCAAAAGTGTTCATTGTGAACGAAAGTGAGCGCTGCCAAATTGCCCGATACAAGCAAAGTCCTACTGCTGTAGGAAGCACTTGATCTCCAATATCTGGTAGTCAATGAGAACCTCACTCTCTATCTTACTATCCATCTTCCCAATTTCTTCAGCCTGTTTCATTTAATTTCCCTCATTTTTTTAACTGTATCACCTTACCAGGATGATGATAGCTATGAATTGTGTTAGCTTTCTCAATATCACTTTTGCATGCCAAAAAGGAAGCTCCAGGTTGTTATGCTACCTTGTCCTCTTGGTAGGCCATCAGGCAGCACCCTCATTTTCCTTACAGTCAGACTTAAACTTCTGATTTATGTAGACCTAAGTGCTACTCGAGCAGGTGCACCCACAGCAATGGGGGTTTGTGATTCAAGAAGTATATTCTGTCTGGTTGTGTGTTATTCGTGTTTAGTTGGATTTTAGTGTTTTACAGACATGCTTTGTGAGACGAAATTTAAGGAATATTCTAAGCAAAACTGTTCGGGTGGAATTCAAATAAGTATCCACAATGGATCACCAGCTTCTCCCCCTGCAAGATTTTTGTATCATCCACCTAAGTGTTGCTATTTCATTTACAGACATGTCACACTGCTTTGTTTACATGACAGTTCATCCATCCACAAGTTTTGCCTGACTATAAGGACTTAAGCACAAAGCTTTTAAGCTTTAGTATGAAGTTTGATTTCCTTTCCATTCAGTGAACCACCAGTGGCTCCTGGGAGCTTATATAATGGACAAGATTATTTTTGAAGATTAATTTCAGCTCTTAGTCTTTTAAAATACATTATCTGAACTATCTGAGCAGCAGTGTTTAATGTCTTGATTATTTTCAGTAAGTCCCTTTGAAAGATTTTGCGGGGAAACCACAATCATGATCTCTTAAATTTTTTTTCCTCTGTGGAAGGAAATCTCTTACTTGAGTAATTGTTAACAAGCTTCCCGGTTTATCCATGCTCAGCCCTAGAGCTAGTTTCCTTCCATATGTGCGTTATGAATCATGATTAACCTCTCCGCGTCTTGAGAACAAGGCAGAAGAATGCCAGAGCAAGCCAGCTCCCAGTGCTGCTGCTGTTTCCAGTGCCTCCTCGAGGTCTTCTCTTGCCCCTTGGATGCCAAGCACTGGGGACACCAGTATGAACAAAATTATGCCTATGTATAACAGCAGGCATTACATACCTGCATCTGTCACCAGCACCTTCAAGGAATAGTTGGATGCAATGCGCTTGTTTAGCGAACGGCTAGTTAACTGCAAAATCCCAGTGTCTTGCTGAATATAGAACAGACTACTTGCAGGAACAGCAGGAACCTGACTTTCAATTTTGAACTGCAGACGTGAGTTAAGGGTGTCTTTCTCATCCATGTCCGTAGCAAACACGGTGCCAATATTACTTCCTGTGGCAGAGGAGAGACTAGAGTTGGTCAGATAATGCAGTGGTCCTGTTCCTCCACAGAGGTACACACTGACAACAGGGATACCAATGCAAAGAGTAGAGGGGCAATAAAAATACAGCTGAATGGAAAACACTGCATGGACATAATCATTTGACTTTTGGGAGTTTTTCCTTTAGCATCCCAATAAGCTGTTTTGGGTTTAGGGCAGTCCAAAAGTACTGGGCTGTGTGTTTACATTAGAAGAAGTGACTATAACAACAGATACTTCGCCCTTGAAACCAAATAACTGACGTGAAGACTTAGAGACAGATTTTGGTAACGGTCTGTTGAAGTCAAAGGCATTATGCTGGAGGAGCACCTGGATGAGGGAAAATGGGCTCATGTGACTTTTAGAGCAATATTTCTTGTATTAGTAGTAAAAAGTGTGTTGCTCTTTTTACGTTGTAAGCAGTTGCCCAAAACTGTGGTTGTGCGAAAATGGAATTTCACATTTTAAATGGAACAGCATTTTTGAAGTAGGGTCTTGGGTCTGTCCTTCTCAGGTTATTGAAATCCTTTCAACATGAATTGTTGAAGTGAAAACAACAGCTATTTACACAGGAAAATGTTTCTCTTGGAGAGCTACATCTTACAGTTTGGGATCAGAATTTCTAGCTTTATTTGCATGCAGCCGGAAACAACAGGGCCAGAATAACCTGTATAAATGAGTAGAAGCTGCTTTCTTACCTCCACCTTCATTTTCTTGAACTTCAATTACAGTGAGGGCCTGCTGGCACACAGGGGGATTGTCATTAATGTCTTCCACAATAACACGAATTTGCAGAGGCTTGTCCACCAATTCTCCCTCATTATCTTTTGTGACAGCAAAGAAAGTATACTGTGATAAGAATACTGAGATTAGATGTGTTGAATGTCCACTGTGACAATACTTTACATTTAGATGTTTAACTATGGGAGCATTCCATGCAAATGGAATATTGTCTCATATGCTTGTTCAGTGCTTTCACTCTGTTTAATTCAGAACTCTTCCATTTTTCAATCTATAATTCTATAAAAGCTGTGGATGGCCCATCCCTGGAAGTATTCAAGGCCAAGTTCAATGGGGCTTTGAGCAACCTGGTCTAGTGGAAGGTTTCCCTGCCCACGGCAGGGGGTTGGATCTAGATGATCTTTAAGGTCCCTTCCAACCCAAACCATTCTATGATTCTACGATCACAGCTTTGTGTCCGAGGTCTGAGTTCTCAAAAGAATTTTAAAATCCTGAATACTTCACTGCACTGTGAACTTGCTCTCGCAAAAAATTGAAGAAAAGCAGGAATATCTTATTTTTGTCACGTTGCAAATTTATCTGTCACACACAGAGATAGGATTTCTCCAGCATATCAGATCCCCGGCCTATTCTGTGCCCAAATTTCCTCCAAGAAATAAAGGGGACAGAGGTTCTGCTGTGGAGAGATCTTTGAGGCCCTTGGGATTGGGAGTAGATCTGAGACATTCAAATTCCCTGCCCTCCACAAATGCCACTGCCTACCTCTTGCTCATGCACCTAGAATCCTGCCATGGTTGGTCCGTGTTGTATGTTATACATATGCTGTGGGCAGTGATTGCTACTGCCAGACCCATGGAGAAGTGCTGTAGGGTACCAAGCCAAAGGTGGTTTACATTATGGTAGATGAATGTGCTTTCATGTCTATCAAGTCATTCCCAAACAGAAACAACAAGTAATAAAGCTTTTATTTCTTTTTTTCCCCTCTGTCATTTCTAGTGAGTTTTCTCGTACTTAATCCCACACCAATAAACAGCTTCTTGCTACAGTCTCTCCCATTGGTGAGGTTTTATGTGTTTACTTACGGTATCCTTTGCTTCCCTGTCCAATGGCTCAGTCACATAAATAACCCCGTTCTGGTCAATGGAAAATGGGAGTCTGGGAAGTTCTTCTTTTTCAAAAAGGGCATAAATCACATCTGGATCATTTGACTGCACCTAAAACCACAAAAATAAGTCAGGATAGGAAGTCAGAAGTGTAGTCTGAGATTTAACAGAATCACTTCTGGACCACAAACAGAAAAGATTGCATTCCTGTTAGCTTCATAAACCAGAAAATTAACAATTTGGCAGGCTCTTGGGACAAGCTGCAGAAAACCAGCCTGATAATCCACCTCTGCTCTCTCAATTGTTGGGGTGAAGCCATTTCACCTCATCTTCTCCAGCTGTGCAGATGGGCTATGACACTTATCTTTTTATGAAAGGGTTTTAGGATGTGGAGCTAAACGGTGGTACAAGAGAAGAAAACATTATATGTATCTGAATGTCTTGAAACTAATTTATTCCATCTCTTTATACTGTCCATTCCTGCCTGTTGTTTTGGTTTATCTAATCCAGAGATATAGAACTACAAAACATATGTCCAGTACCTATCCGCACGTATGTAAGTGCTCTTTACATGCATCAAAGTCTATGATGAAGGATCTTTAGTGGGGTGCTTCAGATTTAAACTGAAATGCAGTAAACAGACTGCCAAATTAATGAAGGAGTCAGTTTCACAATATATAGCGGCAACCGCATTTCATTTTCCACTAGGTGGAATCAAGATGGCATTGGCTACCACGTGAAATTTATGTACAAGTGACCCCAGAATGGGCGCACGGTTGTGTGTTAGTGTTCCTTCCACCTGTTTTCACTCTGGACTTCCTCGGGCTGTCACTGAGGCCAGTGGGAACAGTACAAAGTCAGTTACTCTTGTAAACAGGGTACGAGGAATCCTGCCATGTCCAAGGGATGACAGCATTGGGGATGTCAGTGCCAAGGCATTTTTCAAAAAGTCAAACATTTCTGAAAGGCTGCTGGCTTGTTAGTTAATATTTACTGATGTGTAAATTGCTGTCAGTCTGCAGTTATTGGCAAAATATTTTCCATTTGCACTGTGAAAAGAGGAATACCATGTGAATATACCAGGATACTGAAGGAGGGCCTTTCAGTCCTTCCTAGGTACTTTTGATATAGTAGGTGTGCTGCATCACACAAAACTGGTGCTAGCAGATGACCCTAGTGCAGGGCACTGCCCACAGCAGGGTTGCAGTGGAGCTCATCCCCTACCACACTCTTCTGTGGATGGAAGCAGTTAACCTCAAAATAACTGTCAACAGGTTAGCTTTTGGTTTATGCAAAGCCTGGATGGCCTGTGGTGTTAGAATGAGGCTGAAAGTGCTCAGAGAAACCCACCCGGAGAGAAGAGCCGCACCTCCGCAGAGGCACCCAACTGCCACATGTCTGTCTGGGAGCTCCCTGGGGGTGTCTCAAGAGCTTTAACTTTCATGATGTGCCAAATATCCTTGTCAAGCACCCTTTTTCTTCCAGTCATTACACTGTAACAGAATTGTTCAAATGTTTCCTCTATCCATGGGATATTCTCACACATAGGTGATCCTAACAGCCTTTCCAAACTGAAGGGCAAAGTCCAGTCACTCTAATGTTTCTATTGACTGTGTCTCAGTCACCTTCAAACCATTAACTTTCATACTAACAATAAGTTAATGACACCTGCACTAAGCATCATTTCCAAAGGATACCATACAAAAAATAACTGAGAGGTGCCAAAGTCCTTCTGAAGAGCGTGGTGTTGAGTGCAGTGGGGACACCTTCCCAGTTAGCTGGGAGAAAATAACTCTGTGGCAGCGAGGAGAGGTGCAGGGAGCGCAGCCAAGGGCCCTACCTGGCTGATGTTGACAGGGTGAATGTGGGTTGAGTTTTCTTTGATGTGGATGGTGGGGGGAGCTTTCCACAGGCTCTCCTTCACAGTGATGATCACATCGGTGCTGCTGGTGAAAGCATTCGTTGACATCCCTGCCATGTCCTTCACGGTGACAACGAGCGTGAAGGTGTCCTGCTTTTGAGGATCTAAGTAATAAGAGCCTAGAGACAGAGCAAAGAGCCAAGTGAAATGAAACAGAGACTGTGGAGATAGTTCATCTGCCCATCGCCTCCTACATGCACTGTGCTGCTTCATCTGCTCCAGGCTCACTCCTTAGGTGGGGCCTCTGTGCCAAATCTCAGCAAGCTGTTTCCTCTGCCTTCTCTGAATGATGCAGCACAGCATCATGTGGATGTAATCGTGCGAAACCTTTATGCTGTGGTCTTATGTTGTGCAGATGCATCACTGAGCAGCCCTCACTCCAGTCAGGCACTTGTTCAGCCCAGCAGAAAAGACAGAGGGGTTATATAATTGCAGTTTAGTAGGGATCATGTGGTCGACTGAGTTTTCCCTACATTATTCATGTTACAGCTTTTGGTTTTCTAGATTTTAAGGAAGGGAATTAATCCCAAGATATGACTCAGCGTAGTCCTGACGGCCAAAGGATCTACCTCTCTTCTCAATGTACTTTTAGATCCCAATCTCTGTTTCTGCTAACTTCTCTAGAATTTGGTGGAACACAAAGAAAGTTCCCCAAAACCAGGGAATCAATGGAGTATGTCCCACTGACTATGTTTATTCAGAATTTAACGTCAGAGCTGTGTTGTTGTTTTGTTCCTAGGTACACCCAAGAATTCATGTTTGCTTTTTGACAAAAAAGAACCTTTTACATACCCATCTTACTCGGTGAGAGTGCTCCAGTTACACTATCGACCTCGAAAAGCATTTCATCATAAGGGTTGGGAAAATGATGGAGAATGCTGTATGTCAGCTGTGCATGGGTAGTTGTAGGATCATCGCGGTCAGTGGCGTGGACATACATGAAGGGCTTGCCTGTTCAGATTAGAGAAGAAAGAGTGGTCAGAGGAGACTGAAACCTCAGTACATAGTCCATTTGAGCAGAGCTCTCTAGCCGGGAAGGCATCTTATGGGGAGGTGTCATTGTTTCATAATGCATCTCTACTGGTAAGCCGTGCTTGTGGGTGGAGGTTACATTGCCTCTGTACCACACCACAGGGCCCCCTTCCACCAGGCCTGCTTAGTAGGCTTACAACAGATATGAAGACTCATTGATGAAGAAGGTGACAGAGCTAACTCAGAGAGCTATCTACCACCCATGAGTACCTGCACCTGGAATACAGCTCACTGATACTCTTATTAAGGCCACTTTGCAGTCCTTATATAAATCGGTTAAACCCAAAGCAGCTTGAGAAATATGCTCTACAGTGTGACACAGTTACAATTAAAGGAACAATCATACCATGAAAAAAATACAGAAACGCATGGTAGCATAAGTGATTTTTTGCCTTTTGGTCACCAATTCAACATTCAAAATCTTTGATTTGGATGCAGTTGAAGAACACAGTAAAATATTGCAGAATAGTTTTCTGAGTCCATGGAGTTTTATATGCTTATTCTTTAGCAAAAGTTTCTTCTTGAGTCCATAGTCACAGTGATAACAGCTGGGTGACTCCTTTCTTTCATTTCCAAGATGTGGGTCTTGAACTGTTCATCAACATTTTCCTGATTTCTGGACTGCAATCCATAATCTAAGACTCCTAAATACTAAGATTCAGTCCACATTTTGAGAAGCATCAGCCACAGTAAACACATACCCCATATCTACACTGGCATTTTATTTCACCAATGTGCAAAGACTTAGGTATCCTTAGCATTCATTTTCCTCAGAGTCTCTGGCAACCTTTAAACTTTAAACTCCTTCTAGCATAGGGGTTTTTTCAGTGCAATGATGAGGGCAGCAATATTTGCCTGTGAAGTGATACTTGCAAAGCAACAAGTACTATGAAATATTTCTGGTTACACTCATCCCTTTACACCACATAGTGGTCACCTCTTTGCCCTTTCATTATATTGTACATGCTTGTGTCTTTATTTTGTGCAGTCCTGTGCGAAGGAAAATTGATCTTTTTTCAGCTTGTTGGAGTATAGAACCCACTTTATCTTCCCATTTAACTAATTTACCTAGCTTCCAATTAACTATAATATTTAATTATTATCACGATTACCTGGACGGGAGTTCTGCCTCACTACTCCAGTGTACTTTATCTGGTCAAATTCTGGTGGGTTGTCATTGATATCCTCCACATATATTGTAACAGTGTATGGACCTTTCACTAGGTTTCCATTTTCATCCAGACTTTCCACCTTGATTTAGAAAAAGAAGGAACGCCAAAGAAATATTTTCACATAGATAAATTAAAATACACAAATGAACATCAGGATGTCAAATGCCAAGTCATTCTTAGTGTGAAACAAATCTGGTGAGAGCCATCTCTGGGTGGCTCCACCTACAAGGATGAATTTACCATGGTAGCTCACTGACAATAATTCGCCACAGTGTATTGTGCCAAAAAAACAAAATAACCTACTCCTGCTTCTGATTACACTTTTCAGAGGGCAATTTCCCACTTCCAGTCTCAGCAGACTATTTGTGTTCTTGCACAGCTTAGACCTCATGATTTTCTTTAAATAGAAATGGTTACTTTCTAAAGAACAAGGAGAAAACCCCACATGATATAGCGGTCTCAAGTGTGCTACTGTAAATATCAACCAGAAAAATAGGCTGATCTAAGAGTTTGTAAAGAAAACTTAAATTTAGTTCTGATTACATTTTTGTTCCAAACAATTTAGCTTCTTATTTTTCAGCCTTCTTTAACTTTAAAGCACCAAGTATATATCATGCCCATCAAACTTCATTTTGTTTGCACATAATAGATCAAATCATAATTATTCATGCCTAACCAAGTATATTTTTTCGGTTCTGTCATCACTTCTTCTTGTCTGTAAAGGATTCCCATGTTTAGGGTTAATAACTTCTGGGTCTAGAAAATTGTCCTCTGTAGTAGCAATCCAAGGGTGCTTTAGAGCTGATAACATGAAACCATTAAATCTGAAGTGCTAGACTGTAGCTAAGGCTAGCTAAAGCATCATCATGTGCTTTGTCTGTTCAGATATTGACCTTTTCATGATCATCTTCTTCTCGGTTGCTAGTGCCCCAGAAAAAGATAATACTATTTTTGACACAGAGTGAGAGCACAAGGCTATGCTGAGACCAAAAGCTCACCTATCATCTGCTGTCCCACTCCCAACGGTGTTTGTGATGAGAACCCTATGAAAAGGATATAATAGCAGGACAAGCACACAAAGCTCTTTCCTCTAATAACCTCCAACACCTGCCAATCAGCTTTCTGCCGTTATCTAACAGAGGTTAGATCTGTGCCTCTGTGTCTAAATGGCATTTACTCACACTGTTTGTCACTAAATAGATTATAATCTTCATAAGAAGTTTATAATAATTTATTTTCCCATTCCAGCCATGGAATTCAGCCTATCAGTCTTCAGGGATAACAAGCGAATCTCATTCATGGGGCCAGATTTCACCTCCAGTAAAGTGTGCTGCTTATATTAGGAGAATTAAAGATGTTGATATCAGGGTAATTTTTGTTTTCTCAACATAACATTCCTGTACTAAGGAGCATTTTCCTGTGCAGAGACTTTCAGAACTATAAAACCATGCGTCTTTTGGCAAAACAATATTAAAAATGAAAAGCCATCTGTAAGCATAGACAAAAGAAAGAATTTGAAATTTCAACAGTTTTCCATTAATTTCAGGTTTACTAAAAAAGGGTGAATATAAATAACCCTCCCTTTCTATTTTTCATTGAGTTTTTACCTGCAGCTTGTGCACTGCTTTGGTTTCCCAGTCCAGAGACCCATTGAGATACAGGAGGCCTGTCCTTGGCACAATGTCAATTATTCCATCTTTTTCACCAGTCACTCTGAAACTCACAGCAGGTGGCTCAGATGTGAACTAGAATGGGGAAAAATCAGAGGGAAAATCATCCTTTTTTCAGCATTTTCACCATGATCAAAAGAATTTCATGCTTTTGTGTCTTAAAATCTGTTGCCAACAGTGTGCTTAGCCGGGGAAGTGGTACTCTGAGAGTCTGCTCAAACAAATCTGCTCTGTTCTGATGCTCAGCAGAAGAGTTTTCGCATTAGTTCCTGAATGCTGCAGGAAATCCCAATTGCGATTTCTTTCCAAAGCAAACTTCTGCTTAGGACAGGGCTTTGTCTGAGCACGGGAATGGAAAAAAATGACACACATCCTCCATTTGCCTGGGAGCTGGATCTGTCCTTCTGTGGTTGTGGCTTTGAGAAGAAAGCCTCGGAGCTGAAGGAAAATGATGACACAAGTTAACATGGAAACCCATTCTCTAGGAATGCTGATTTTATTAATCCCTGTCTTAGGATATTCGCTTAAAAAGTGTTTGAGAGAAGGGACTGTCTCCTGCTTTTTGCATGTAGACTCTTGAATTCCCACATAGAGGAAGTCAAAGTTAATTCTGGATCCTCTCTGGGGACTGTTCTTCCCACCAGCACAGATGACAACACTGCCTGTGAGGTCAGTGTGTGTAAACCGTGGTTTTTTTGATCGGAGTGGATACCAAGACACACTTGATTACCTGGTAAATAACGCGCATCCCCCCTCCTTCTGGAACAAAGAAATCCATGTCCTTCAGAGGCCCAGTTACATGCAGGTCCCCCAAATTCTGGCACATAGCCTGTGAGAGAGAGAGAAAGGGATGGAGGAAAGCAGCAGAGGGATGTCTGCTGTCACCATGCACGAACAGCAGCTCTCCATCACTGAGCCTCCTGCAAGTTATTTTGCTGTAGTATAATGGAAGAGACTCTTGCTGGTTTGCAACATCTCCAGGTTCTTTAGTACACATCTATTTTAAAAGCAGCGTTATTTATTAATTAAATTGAAAACAAACATTTGGGCCCTGCCCTGTTCTAACCTCTGCATAATTAGATGAGATTTGATCTATCTTCAAGAGCAAACAGAAGCACTGAAGAGCTGAGCGTAGACTGAGAGCAAGAGGAAATTCATAAAGGCATTTCTGGATCACCTCTGTGTCCCCAGCAGGACCACCCACATCCCATCCAGGAGCTGTGCAGTCCTGTGGCCACAAGCGTGTTGGGAGGACCTAACGTTACATCTGGGAATGGGGAGGAACTGAGGCTGCACCCCTTGTAATTTCCTCCGTAAATCCAAAGCTTTTTTGTAAGGGAAAAAGGTGGATTTCCCCAGGTCCCCTACCCCACCACCCTCAGCGCCGCAGCCAGCTGGGCAAGCCGCTCAAGCCCTGTGCCTTCATATCAGTTGCATGCGAGCATAAACTGCAGTGAGACAAAACATGTGCTGCTGATCTTTGGCTTCTACCTCATGGCAAAAATGCCGTGCAAACCTGTCTTGGCCTGTTTTCTTCCTAATGGCTGGAAATGCCTTCACATAGTGTTTTTTCTGGCAATTTTTTAATAAGTTTTATATGGCTGTTATAACCACCGCCTCCCTATTGCCCAAAGACCTCTGGACACACTCCTGCCCTAAAGTTTCAAGGTTGTTCTTGCTTTCAAACAAAAAAAGCAAAGCAAAAAATCATCCTCCCAGATCAGTCCTTGTACACAAGATAATTCAGCCTATGGTTCAGATAATCTACCTGTTTCTCCAAAGGCAAGACCACACTCCCTCAAGCGCCTGCTCTTCTCTCTCTGTCTTGCCAGTGCTGAGGAGCTGCCTGCCAGAATTATGGCTCCATCATTCAGCTGCACAGGTAAAACTCCCTTTCCTCCAGAGTAAAAATGACTTTATTTTGTTTTACGGATTTGGAGTGCCTTTGCCACCCTGTCCATCACCCCGTGGAGTCGGGCCCCGGGAGTGCACATTCTCTGCTACATGCCTTTTCCCCTGGATTTGGTCCTGTTGCTGCTGAGACAGCTATTCAGCCTCGCACAGAAAAGCACGGTCTGCGTATTACCAAGGGAAAACTTCATTCCGCCTATGACAAAAGCGTAGCCAAGTTCCGCACAATTTACCCTCAAGCGCTGGTCTCTGTGTGAGTGTGTGTCACAAGTGGTGTTTGAATAACACCAGATTCTGCTTAATAATAGCCAGAGATGCTGCCCTTACTGCCTGCAAGGGTTTGTGACTCTTTGTGACTCTTTTGGCAAACAGGGGAAGGAGAGGGAGGGATGATAGTGAGCACTAGTGACGGTAGAAAAATATCAAGAAAAGCCATGTAATGGGTACTCATACCAGGAAAGAGTGCTTTACAGCTATTTTTGCTAAATGCTGATGGCTGGCCTCTGCCAGGGACGAGACAGCAGGATCCCGGATCTGACCTGTTATGGCTGTTCCCGTGTCGCACTGTTGGGCACAGCCTGGCTCCTGGAGGTTTCTCCCAGGGCCATTTTATGGAGGGGTTTTGTTTGGCCATGTTCCGCGCTGTGGAGGAACAAAGGCTGATGCTATAAAACCCAACGGGTTCAAAGTGCAGGCTGTGAAGCAAGGAAGAGATATCTCTTCCTGTTGATTAAAATTGCTTTATGTGGACCATAAATATTTCCAAACGTATGTCTACAGCATGAATCACTACTCAGGGGCCTGAAAGAGAAAAAGGGTTTTCTCCTTGGCCTGTCTCCGGCTGGCATCCCTTTTGAAGGCATTCCTTTTTTGTAATGGCTGCGGAGTGTCTTCAAGGGGGTCAGCACTGCCATGGACAGCAGCTTTTGAAACGGGAAGTAAAAAGGAGATGCTCACTACTACACACCCCTCAGGCTCTCCATATTTTGATGCTTTTTATTTTTTGTACACTTAAATTTGACTAGTTTTTTATCTTTTCTGTTAATTTAAATTGTAAAGTAGAAGCCTCCACTGTAGCCTTGACAAATATCAGTAAATCTATTGAATTTAATAGATGAGGTCTATAAATAGCGTACTTCATACATTTCAGTTCCAGAAAATCCTCTGAAAAGGGATTCACAGAGATAGAATAATGAGGATAAATAATATGCATAATTTAAACCAAAGAATCATAGAATCATAGGCTGGAAAAGACCTCTAAGTTCATGAAGTCCAAGCATCAAATATGTGCCATTATATGTCTTAGAATACATTTAATATGTCAGCACATGTATGGATCATAATACAGAACACATGATACAGATGTCTTCACTCTTTGGAGATTTGTTGCAGTACTTTTCAATCTTTCCTAGCATGAAATCTGCTTACCGGAAAAAAGTATTATCTGAGGAGGAGCTACAAGAGGCAAAATAGGTGAACTGGTTTCTTCTAGGGTTTTTTTAAGGTATTTTTCCTAATGATTGGCACGTCATCTTAACTGTTGGCCATGGAGTCACACATGTCGAGGCCGCACTCCCACACCCAGAGCTCTGCAGGCACACACTGCCAGACGGACCCTCAGACTGGGATGCCCCGCGGGTTAGAGCTCAGAGGCTCGCAGACAACCTTTGCTGTTTGCTCCCAGATAAACAAGGGAAAAGCTGTAACTCACCGAGTGAATGACTAGCAGAAATTGAAGTCCACACAGCTTAAACATACTGGAATACGCTTTGCTTCAGTTCCTGCAACGAAGAGGTGATAATCACTTTAACCCCAAAGAGCTGGCCCAATCTATTTGCGAATAAAGGCTGTAACTAAGCTTTCCTGAAGCTGTATGAAGACAGCAGCTGAAGAGTGAGCTCTGAAGGACCAGGCGCTGCTCTGCCCAATTGAGATAAGACTGCTGGCGTCACCAGGCTGGCCAGGAAGGTTGTGCCCATCCGGTCTATCTCCAGCAGTGAAGGAGGTGCCACATGCTCTGAGAGCCTCAAAAAGCTGTCAGAGGTGGAAAGCGGCTCCAAACTTCAACCCAGCAACCTCACCGTTGCAATGATTCTATGTCACACAAGCCCCGTTTTCATTTGTGCTTTGCTGAAGGCAACAGCATGTTCACAGGAAACACTGTGACCACAGGAAGATGAAGATCTTGCAGGGACCATCCTGAGGCCACAGTCTTCCGGTCACAGAAAACAGCTCCTCAGTGCAGATTGCAGAGGCAGAGGAAGCCAGAGGTGTCTGCACCCCTTAAAACACCATGGCTACTGGAAACAAAATTTCCAAGTCCAAGGAGCACTGCCTGCCTCGAATTTCAGAAAAATGTTCACTTGCCGTGACTTGTGTTACATCCTCCTGGAAGCTTAGATGGGTTCCTCAAAAATGAAATCTTGCTTTCTCACTACTTCTAGGTTTTAACAAAAAGGATGAGGCCTGTTCTGAAGAGGGGTGAAGCTGGTGTACAGTGCTGTCATCTTCAGTGGTGCTCCATGTTACTTGGCTCACACCTACAGGTACCCTTCAGCCATCACACCTCTGTCCCACAGAGGTCCCAAGGGCAAGAAGAAAATGTGGAGGCACAGGTCCCCCCAGATGCCTTCCTGCCTGGGATTCACATCATGCCTTTTCTCCTCCCTCCTTTTCTTTCCTCAACAGATGTCCAAAAAAGGGACCTGTACATATAGAAACTGCTGCCCACAGTGCTATTGTCTCCAGCACTCATTTCAGGACATGTTACAGGACTTTATCTTGCAAATCCCATTCTGAGAAGGGTCTTACTGTGTGTGCAATTATGCCCTTTGAAATTACTGTGCTCTTTCCTTGGGTGGGAGCTAGCTGCATGGGTACTAGAAGAAAATAAAATTACGCTTGTTTGAAACCAGAGGTGATCAGGACAATCATTAAATTTGTCAGGAAACAAGGGCTGGAGGTGAACCGCCTGTAGCTGCCTGCTAGTGATGCCTGCTGAGAGGGTCCCTCAGTGCCCTGCCTGCAGCCAGAGGAGCTGGGGCCTGGTACAGGCAGGAGAAACTTGTATTGAAGACACCTTGAACCTCCTGGGAAGATACTCTGAACCAAGACAATTGCTGATATTTCAGTTGGGTAGTCAACGGAAATTCATTCTGTTCCTCGTCTGTCCAACAACCCTCTACTCCTCTCCTCCTGGTCTCTTCTGATTACGTCAGCCTGTTTCAGCCACGCTTAATAGCAGGGTGAGAACTTCAAAAAACTAATTCCTTATTAATTTGGGGTGGCAGGTGGGACAGAGGACCCAAAGGCATGCCCTCCCCATGCGTAAGGCTGCCGTGTGTGCCCAACGGCTGCCTGTGTGGCTTCATCTGCCCCTCCATTGTAAGGCATGGCTGTACGTGCCCCTTGGCCAGCCAGCAGTGGAGGGACCCCAGGGAGCTAAAAGTCCTGGGGGAAAGCTAGAAATAGGTGAGGAAAAAGGGTATGGGGTGGTCTGGGGACAAAATGGTCTGGATTCAGGGAAAAAAGAAGGAGCAAGACGTACTGCAGTAAGGAGAAATTTTAAGGAAGCGACACATCCAGCTTTAGTGTAGGGGACAGAAAATGGTGGAAAATGCATTCTTCATGTGGCTGTGCGACTACACTGTGTCTTGGCCAATTTTCTCTCTCCACATCTGACTACGAAACACAGCAGTGGAAATACAGCCATTTGTATGTTATGGAATTTCATGATAACAGCCTTTGCTGTTCCCTTTTCTTTGAATATAAATATCATTTCCTAATGTCATGCCATTTGTGGTGCCTGGGGCAAGGCCAGGATGAGCGGATTGATCAGCCCTTGAACATTCATTTTTGCCTGGAAGCTGCTATGAAGTCTCATGAAGCATCACACTGCCAAGGACCAAAGTCCTAAAATACGTACTCCTCTGTCATTCAGAATAGAGTTTCGGTATATATAAATTCATACAAAAGTTTTCAGTAACAGGCAGTTTCAGGATTAAAATAGGATCAGCTTAACTAAAAGCAGCCTGAGATCTGGCTGAGGACTGGAGCCATATTTTCCCCGTCATTTCTTAGTTTCATCTCAGTGCTTTATCTCTAATAATCCTTAATGGTTCCCCTGCCTGAACAGAACTCTCTCGGATAACCAATGTAGAAATATCCCAGCGTCTTTCAATAATAAACTACCAGAAAACAAAGAATATTCCCTGAGGTTAAAGATCAATAACAATCACAAGTATTTGGTTCCACGAAAAAGAGAATGTTGATTTTCTTTAAATGATTTATTTCAGATGTTCGAATTCAGTAAAGAGAAAACAGGGGAAATTGATCCAAATCAAATACAAACCAGACTAAGCCTTAGCACAGCAGTCATCCATTTTACAAGGACAGCTGAGTTCCTAACACTGCCAGAAAAACCTTCAGCAAAACCCTTGCTTCAGCTTTTAAAATCTTTCCATGAAATGACTGTTAGATCATCCCTTACCTGTAACATGAAAAGCTTATTTTTCTCTAAAAATTCTTCTTTTTTCAGCTGTGGGAATCACCTTTACGCAGGTTGGTAGTGTCCGTCTGTGCTTCTCCACACAGTTTATATTTCCTCAGACTCGCCCTAGAGGTTCGTCAGCTCAAACATTAACAGCATGGAGAATTATTGATTCTTAATGACTAGGTGTGGTATGAAACGGCAGCCATGTAAGGAAGCAGTGTAGCTCCAAGATAATTTACAGCCTTCTATACTTTTATATCCTTCGGGATTTTCTTTCTGAAATCAGTTTTTTTGGTGGGGCTGCGAGAAATGAACACGCAGGGCACAGGCTGGAGCTGCAGGGGGAAAGTTGTCCTTTCTGTAGGAGAGGAGGTGGAAAGGAGAAGGCATGAGCCTCAGATGGAGGTAACGTTCGCTATTTGCTTAGTCGCAGGAATAATTCCCATTTGGAAGACAAGAATTTGGACATAAAGGTGACTTGTTTTCACAGCAGACCTGTGCATGGGAAGGACCCAGCTTAGTTATGAAAATAATTTGTCCGTTATCAGCCCAGAAAGTTCAAATTTTGTCCGAGCTCTGCAACAAATTTACTTTGGGTAGCTTTGAACAAATCATGCTATTTGCCCGTTGCCAGATACTCATCTCAAAATGGATGTAATCATTCCTTTCCCTCGTGTGTCATCTTTCATGCCTGTTTGGGTTTTCAGCCCTTCAAGGGAACCAGTGTCTGCATTATAGCTGCTGTAGTAAGCGGAACTGAAATCAACTGGACTCTAAAGGACTATGGTAAAATAAATAACAAACAAAATATATTTGGAAAAAACAGACGTTTTTAAGAAACAATAATCCTTAAAATGTTATGCTTTCTGCTAACTCACTTTTTAATACCGTGCTTATTTCAGAAGTTTTGAACAGGCTTATTTTATTCTCTCATGAAACGTTACTTTTCATACAGGTTCTAACTTCTGCTTTCAGTTTCCTCAGTATGTTAGATTGCTCTTGAACATTGTCAAAATATTTGTGCAGGGCGTTAAGTATTTTGCATCCAAAGAAAGAAGCGTTTAGAATTGATTACAGCTCTAAGGCATACAATTCTGGGAAAAGTGATCTTTCTATTTGAGCTTCAGATCACACTTTGCCCTCAAAATCAGCAGTTGTTTCTCCAAGAAAAAACCTCTAGACTGTGCTTTCAGCATGTTTTCAAACATAACTGTTCTCCATTTGCTCATGCACTCAGACTCAGTCAGGCTTTCTCAAAGCTGCCTACTAGCAGTGAGTTATCTTTAGAGCACAGTTCAAAACCAACAGTTTCCATTAAAGCGCTTGAACTCATTGTTAATGATTTCAAAGTAAATACAGTAAGGGAGAGGGAATTGATCTTCCTTGGAAATGCGTTGGCTTTAAGTGACTTACATGCAGATTCATTGAGTACTAGTTGGATATGAATGAGAAGTACTTTCAGCATGAAGTATAATTTTCAAAACAACCAGAATTCCTACTGCAATGACAAATTCACATAAATAAATTTCTAACGTCATTTTTAGCCCAGTTGTCTATGATAAGTGCAGAATAATTTAAGTCATGATGTCAGAAGTCAGAGCCTCATAAACAAGTTAGGCATTTGTCTTTTAAATGCTAGAGTCTCTGCTTGGAAATCTAATTTTTAGCAACTGCAGTGGGGTACTTGAAATACAGATTTAAGGTACCTAATATGCCTAATTGAATGCCTATACTTTTTAAGTCACGGGAAGAGATGAGCCTCCTCATCCCTAGTGGCTTTCTCTGGCTGAAATAATTTCTCAGCCACAGAGCAATTGCTTACAGGTTGTAACCACAAAGGAAAAAAGTCTCTCGTGTCAAATACATTACAAAGTCCAGAAGCACTTAAAGCTTTACAACAGTCATAACATGGTTCCACAGATAAAATCACAAGAAGAAACTCAGCAGTGAGACTGGTGCCTTGAGCCAGTTGCTTCTCTAAGTAAATCTGATGAAAAGAAGGCAAATGATCAGGTGTTTATTGTGTGAATCATTGTTCAACGAGTCAGTTTTTCCAGAAACAACTCTTCTCATATCATTAGTCACATCCTTTTCACTCTTCCTATTTATCAGCTTTGTCATTCTTCCCTCGGTCCTTTTTCATTTTTTCTCTTTATCCTTTTAATTTTACTCCTTGTTTCAATTCACCTGCTGTCTCTCTACATACTTCTACCATTTCCAAAACTAATGGGTCCTCCCTGACCTCAGCTTCTTTCTCTTTCTGCTTCTGGAGAAAAAAGTTTCTTTTATGGATCTCTTAGGGCGTGATAATTTCACAACACCATCAATATGTGCCAAAATAAGCTAGCACCAGCAGAGGAAAAGAAGCATAGAAAAAATAATGCTTAAAAGAAATGCAGGTTTCTAGTTATCTAGTTCCTTCTCCTGAGGCAGAATCTACACCTGCAACCTCCCTGATTGTAAAAAATGCAAATAATAGCCACTCCTAGTCTCCACTGGCAATCCGTTGCGGTACTTCCAGACGTGCTCATTCACATCGTTGTCCTCGGGATGCTGCCCGGTCACTCTCCCCATTTTCTGATGAGCTGTGCCCCAGATTCTCCCAGGTGAGACTTCCCAGTGCTGCTGAGGACAGACTCTTACAAACAATATTTCCAGAACAATGAAACTCTTACCAATGCAATTCTAAAGTATTTCTATGTTATCTTCATTGCTTTGGTAGCTGCAACTCCATAATTCTGATTTTGTCTGTATCTGCCTATACTATATCCTCACCTTTAGTGGTGTAACCTACTTATGACTGTCTTTGTGCTTCCTTTGTGACTGTGAAGATGCTGAAGAGCTCTAATTTGACGAAGTTATTCTTACTGTCCTTCCCAATACTGCTTCTGCATAGGGACATATTATGCCATTCATTACATTTATACAGAGACTTGGTAATTCCTGCTGATGCTTTTCTTTGGTTTGTTCCTTACGAAATTCTTCTCATCGAGAATCTTATTTTACAGCTATCTGCTTTTTTCAAGTCCATTTTAATTTTTTTCTCATCATGGTAAAATTACCAGACACTTACATCACCCCTATCTCCTGTACTCTGCACTTCAAAACAAATATATTCATCCCCATCAGCATTTCACTTTTTTCCCTGACAGTTCTTTCTGAAGCACTTCACCTTTCTGTAGAAACAGTCCTGTCTCAAATTATTGGGCCAGATCTCTGTGGTTCTCATAATCCTGAGAACGCATTAAGTGTTACAGGTCCCCATAGTACTTGTATACAAGATGTTCTTCAGACCTTGCTTTTACATCTCTGACTCTGTTTTGATAACCTTGCCCTTTCTACTGTTTATACCCCTGTTCACATTGAGATAATCTGTGTTTTCACAACAGTGCAAGATGTGGTGTTGGGGAGAGGGAACTTGGACAACAAGCACAAACCAAGAAGATCATATGGACACAGCTTTGTGAGCAACCATTCAAAACAAGAGGCACCGTGGTAAAGGGGATAAGGGGGCAAACTGTGTAAGCATGTGTTGGGATAGGAGCAAAGCATGACACTGATGGTCCAGCAAGTTCCCTGAATCATTTTTGTACTGTGGGGCTTCACCATCCGCCCCCTACAATCCTTGTTTAAATCCCTCTTGCTAGCTCAGCCAACAGGAGCACAGAAAGGGTGGGCAGACGTATGCAGCGGTTTGTGGTACTAATGTTTGACAGCCAGGGTCAATGAAGCTACTCCACCTGTGCAACCCTGTCCCCTACCCAGGAGATATGGCCTTTTAACGCCTTTGCTGTGGATGAGGAAAATCTTACCTGAATCATCCCTGCTCCCAGAACTTTACACTCAGTTTTGACCTGTTAACTTTAATTCTTGGCCAGATTCTTAGTGCCTGTCTCGGAAAGCAGGTAATAGCACTGGGAGCTACCTAAAGGTGAGCTACCTAAAACGGACACTGCCTCAGAAGGAGACCCTCTCTGCTTGCTTTCGTCCTTGGAGCTGTCATTGTGAATTGCTCATCTGCTGTGAGACATCAGCTCTGTCCTTCCTTAGTGTTTTGGTTTCAGCTGCCGCCGGCAACAAAAGTGCCACGCGGCCGCCCCTCCCCCCGCCGGCGTGCGGAGGAGAATGAAAAGAAAGAGGCAGAAACTGGTGGGTCGGGATAAGGGCAGTTTAACAGAACAGCAAACA
>Ga0065711_1000176_pt1 | contig 86411 bp, 69 predicted proteins | sample Hoacrofraction12_FD_59098 | JGI IMG/M metagenome (GOLD analysis project Ga0065711, IMG submission 59098) | Hoatzin crop microbial communities from Cojedes, Venezuela - Epithelial fraction 12 v2 (version 2) | ecosystem: Host-associated > Birds > Digestive system > Esophagus > Crop | place... | reverse complement strand
AGGCTGCCCAGGGAGGTTGTGGAGTCTCCTTCTCTGGAGATATTCAAGACCCGCCTGGACAAGATCCTGTGCAGCCTGCTGTAGGTGACCCTGCTTCAGCAGGAGGGTTGGACTTGATGACCCACAGAGGTCCCTTCCAACCCCTACCATTCTGTGATTGTGACCTAATGCTGTTCAGAATGATCCGTCATCAGGTAGGACACAAGATGCCCAGCACATTGAAATCTGTAACCTTTCACATCTGAATTTGAAATAAGCGCTGTTGGGTTCCTGGGCTGTTTTATTGTTAATGAGATTTCTCTGCACTTTTTAGTCTCTGTACAGTTTGGAAAACACATCTTGGTAGCCCAGCAATACTAGAAACATAGGTCTTAACAATAAAATCAGTATGGTTTCATTAGGCTTAGTGCTTGGTGTGCAATTATGTTGTTTATTAACAGTAAGTGGCTGTATCAGCTCGAGCAGGGAGAAGGGCTTAGCTGGGAACTTGCTGAAACTTGCCTGGTTGTGGATGTTGAGCTGCTGGAAGCTAGGGCTTGGGTTTACCATGCGCCAGCTTTGCAATACCTCCCCATGGTGATGTTTTTGTGTGTGCTATATGTAAGACAGTTTACTCCTCAAGTGTGTATTTGAAGCCATGGTGACTGTGGATGGCAAAGGGTACCTTGTGTTTGTGATTGAGTTAGTCACTGGGGGTTGAATAAAAGTATTCTGCAGCAAATGATTCCATCACAGGTGCTCTGTGACCCTACCACAAATTATCTGGAAATAGTTCAGTCATGTGGCAGTTTTGGAACATATGTATAGGCCAAATGACTTCTTTTTAAAGAAGTAGATTAGGTAAAAGGACCTGGTTTTCTGATTAATGGCTTAAGCTCTATTGATCAAATGACAATCAGTCTGGAAGGCTGGTTGCCACGGGTTTGTCTGGTACCTCCAAAATAAAAAGAGTTTCTTCAGGTTCAGAAGTTGATGGTATACAAACTTTAAGGCTAAGGCATGTGATTTGGTCTTTTTTATATTTCCCCTGCCATTTACAGAGATCCCAGATGGTTTATGAGATTTCACGTAAGATGGTAAGAGGCAAGTGTGCATTGGGGTGCTCCAGAGCGCTGGGCTGATGAACAGTGTTTTATGTGCTGGCAAAGGCCCAGCAAAACTCTGCGCTGATGGCTGCCTTCATATCTTCATCCCCACAGAGCCCCTTCCCAGCACTGCCAGCATTTCTGGCAGCATTTAATCAAAGCCTTTAATGTGAGCTCTGGGTTGCAGGAAAAGCAATGAGAGCAAGCTCCCTCCTCCTACGTCTGCCTGAAGGTACAAGCTGCCTCTGTCCGGGATGAGCCCACAACTAGGTGTCCACACCAGGATTTTCAAAGCTGTAGAGGTTCATTTTATGGTACCACACAGGCAAACAGACTGCATATGTATTTCTAAGCCCTTGGGAAGGTGTATAAAGCGTGGGTGGAATGGCAGGTTATTTGTTATTTCAGGTGAATAACACAAGCTACACTCAAAATGACCTAACCGGTCTAATTATAGAGCTGACAGCTGTGTTATAATTGAGATTTCCAAGTGAATGCTTCCCCCATTGCTGGGGGAAGGGTATCTAAGTGCATAAACTATACAAAATAGCTCCTTTTGAATTTGTGTAATGATATGAGAAGATTTGTACAGAGTAAGGTGTCTGTATTAGCGGCACTAAGAATGGTGAAGGTCACAGGTAACCTGGAGATGTTACCTATGGGATCTGTCTTTAATGTAGACCAGCAAACTTCTAAATCTCTCTCCACTGGCCTCATGTCACCTTCCCATTATTAATCTTCAGTGAAGATCCAGGAAAAGGAGTATTCTTAAAATTTCATGCTCTTATATATGTGCAAATCATTCCTGGGGCTTGCACTATTAAAGAGATATTTGCAATCATCGAGATGATGGATGGTACAGGCTCCTGAGCTTTTCTGAGGAGAGCTACTCATTGACTGCAGGATAAGATGATATGCAGAAGGATTAGCACTCAATAAATCCATCACAGGAGTACCAAGATACTATCACTCAGGTTTGGAATATCCCAAAATAGCTCAACACCCTGGCAATTTTGCATCACTTATGTACTCTCAGCTGGGTAATATGACTTTCTAGAAATGAATTGGATAAACTGAGCTGTTTTAAGAGGGTCTGTCTCTATTATTCATGTATTTCTTAACTTTGCATTCCGGTAGAAACAACAATTTTCCCCTGGGGTACCATTCATTCATACATTCAAAACACAGCCCCAAATGCAAACACTGATAAAACTCCACATTTTCGTAATTAACAACCTCAGAAAGCACCACCTCAGGCAGGCAGATACTATCACCACTTTAGGACAAATTACGCTTAAAACCAGGTGCAGCTATTTACCAAAAGCCTCCAGAAAGCCAGAAGTAAAACTGTTTGTTTTTCCAGCATATGTCATGCACTTGCCACTATTTCTCTTGGAGGGAGCGATCTATGAGATGGTAAAAATGTACAACTTAGATGAACAGAGCGGTAAAATGCTGTTAAATAAACAGTAACCCAAGGAAATCTTCCTAGTTTACAGCTGTATCTTCTGTGTGATGCAGAAATGGTTGTAGAGCAGGACCTTATTTGAGGGGGGGACTGGGCAGCGATGCACAGAGGTCTGGATGCATCTCAGCAGACAAGACACGAGCTTGTAAACCAGGTGGGAACACACCGAGGTAGCTTCCATTGGAAGCTCTTTATTGTGGGATGGGAGCAATGAAATCTGTGCTTTGAGGTGAACTCGGCTTTCACGGAAACCAGTGAGGAGGTGCAATTTGTATTTTCCCTTCTGTAGTAATGTGCAGTACAGAACAGAGCTAGAAATAGAGCAAGAGACAGACATTTGACTCCAGGAGTACTTTTCATCTTGTGAAAGTGTTGGTGGCTGACGCCAACAAAAGGCAGGCCGAGGAAGCACTTGGCTGAAAGCAGGTGACTGGCAGGGGGGAATCAGGTGGAATTAGTTGTGTTGAGGGCAGGCTGCAGAGAGGCTGTGAGGCATAAACCACATTGATGGCAGACCTGGGGAGCCACCTGGGCTGGGTGGAAAAGGTCTGGTGGACCTGCAGATTTTTAGATGCAACAGTGACACAGTCTGTTAAGTACAAAATTAGAACTCCAAAGTGGCTTTGATGAAGAGACATTCACAGTTTCAAACCGAGGGATAATGCAAAAAAAGTCACTTTTCCTAAAATAATGGGAATGTCAAAACTTAGAATTTACTTATTGACCTTTCCAAAACTCCATTAAAAAAATCCCTTTACAGAAGTACCTGTGCTTGGCTCTGGAGGCTCAGGAAGTGTGTGGGACCCAGCACAGCCACTGCTGCTGTCTCTGGGAGCTGGGCATGAGATCTGGGCTCTTGAGTGTGCGCTTGTACATAGTTTATTGGTGTGTTTTTTAAAAAGACGTTTGCTCTGTCTTGTCAGCCACAAGATTCTGATTCTGCTGAACTGCTGCTTCTTTCACTTAAGCTCTGCCCTTGTTCTGACAAAGGATTTCTAGTAGTATTTTTGATTGCTAACAGCCTGGTAGAAAGTTAGACGCAGATGTTGTTTTCCTGGTAGTGCAGAATTCCACTGCAGTGGGGGTTTTCTTCAACCTGTCCATCAGACAGATAAAACAGGTTCCTTTTTTTCTCTCCACTGTCAGATTTTTCAAAGGCTCTTTCAAAGCAGGTGCATGAATTATAACAAAACTGAAGTCAGAGGAAAACTCTTAAGTCTGCACCCTACAGAGAGGGATTATGGGGAGTGGAAAGTATGAGTCACGACATGGCTACTTCTTTTAGACAGAGTTGAAACGGCTCCAAGCAGAGTTCTCTGGAGGGGCAGCCTGTTCTTGCCTCTTTAAAACATATTTCCACTCCTGCAAACTTGATCGGAGTTTCAAAAAAAAAAAAAAAAAACCCCAAAAAACAACCCAAAAACCAAAAAGGAAATATGTCAGTGAAATGTACTTATCCTTTGATCTTTCCCGAAAGTCCAGTTTCTTGGCTTGATTTCCAAGTATTTCAGTACTAAGAATGTGGCAGTGTATAACTGTTTTGGCAGTTCAGCCGCTGTGTGTAGGGACTTCTGGATGCCCTTTATCTCTGCAGACACACTTGCACAGGGAGCCTGAATTAAATGCCCAGGGCTAAAACTTTGCCTCTGATTCTCATCATCTGTGTTATATTGGGTGCCCCATTGCAGCCGGTGAGGTGGCTAGTGCCTGGCCTGGCGTAAGCTCTGCTCTCCTGGACCCCCCTCTGGACTTTCTGCTTAATATTCCTCCCCTTGTACTGTGCTTCGCAAATATCAAGCTTTGTAAATATTAACTGAGAGTCTAAAGGAGACATGAGGGTGAAAGTCAGCTCCTGGAAAGCTCCCACAGCACTGAAGCTTTATGTCTGGGGTTGCATTGGTGTCCCTCAGCCAAGGGAAATGCAAGGGATGTCTGACACAGCACGCAGGCACCTCCCACACCCCCCTCCCCCAAATAGTGTGGCTACAACCATGAAATCGGAAACACTTGCTGTGAAATTGGCTTCTTTCTGTTCTACTGCCCTGCAATCCTGTTCTTCGGTCTCTGCCAGTCAACGGGCTGTTTTCCCGCTGGGAACTTGTGGGATCCTGACATGCAAAGCCTTGGATTTCGTAGCTCCTTGTCAGTGGGAAAGGGAGAACATGACAATGGTCACTCAAAACTGAAGGCAGGGGGGTTTGGTCTCCTACCAGTGCAGGTGGAGTTAGACCTGGTTCCTCAAGGGAGAGCAGATTTGGTTCCCTGGGGGCGCTGACCAGAAGACACTAATGAACTCAAGATGAACCTGTGTTAGAAAACAGCTGAAATGGGCATTTTGGCAAAAGGGTTCTCTTTGGTCTGCATTGGTTTTGGATGTTTTAGTTAGAAATGAGCATAATTCTGAATAGGACACCCTTGTTAAGCAGTGTCCTTGCAAGGGTGGAGTTTTGGTTTTGAAAGGACTGTCTATAGACTTTCACAGCATCTCAGGCTTTCTCACGTGCATTTTAGATTTCATCAGCCTTTTCCTTTAAGGCATAGATGGTGCCTTTAGTTGACAGAGGTACATGCAGATGAGGAAGGTGTCAGCAGACTCAGTGAGTCCCAGAAGTCCATTCAAAGTTGGAAGGAGGACCTTAACTCTCTGATACTGTTGCTGAAGGACAGAGTTGGGGTTGACCTTGTATTATCCTCATTAAAAAATTCAGGATCTGCAAATCAAGTGCATTGGTTACTGCATGGTAAGTGCCCCTCAGATGAGGGGGCACTTGGGGCACTCCCAGCTTGCTGGCATAAGTCTGGATCATTCATCCCTTCCAAGAGAGCTCTTTGAAGAGGCAGAGAATAAAAAATCTGCAGATAGTCTGTACTTCTGACAATGTCTAAGCGAGCAAAGTTAACAAGGGCTGCCTTAGTCTCAACTTTCATGAAGGCAGGTTACACAGAAAAGAGAAAACAAGGCTTGTCAGGTTTGTATTTTTTTTGCCCCAGGCAAACACAGGAGATGGATTAAACTGAGGAATACCTTGTTCCTCAGTTTATTCTCCAAATATAACACCTATCCAGAGGGATATAATTTTTCTGTTAAGTTTACGACGCTGTCTTTGTTAGATTCATTCCCAATGATTCACTTGTCACAATAAGAACCTCAGCCGAGAAACAAACCGCCGCAGCTCCTCCGCCGCTCCTGGCTCTGCTGCTCACCAACACTGGGCTGCCCAGCAGAAGTTTCTGTGATGACGGCTGCAACGTCCAGCGTAACCTGGACCAATGGTCCTGGGGCACATGGTGAGTGGGTGCCCCTGCCACCCATGACCGCTGGGGACTCCTCACTGTGAAGGCAATCCACTTGGCAATGAGGGGTGAGACTGTTCAGCCCAACGCTGTTTTCCATCCCCTCTGCCACCTGACTGACTGTGTCGCCGCTGATGGCAGCGAGGGGTGATTGCCCTTAGAAGAGAAATGCTGTCTCTGCAGAAACAGCTTCGTTGGCCTGACACAAGTAGAAGATTTAAGTGCCAGTTACCCAAAACCCAGGGGGGTTTAAAGTGTCAAATTATGTGATAGCGTGTGATGGCAGTTACAGTGTCTCCCTTGTCTTTGCACTGACAACTCCTCTGTCCATGCCCTCTCATTCATTTTCCCTTGACTTTCTTCTCCATCCTCCCACACGTGCATCTCCTTTATTTCAGTCTGGCCAGGCCCAGGCCACTTTCCCATCCCCACAGCAAGGGGTTTGTGCCAGGCAGGGCTGTTCCCTCCCTGCTCACACATTAGATGCTCTCACTTGACCACATTAGCCCCTGCCTAGTCCCACCTCCTTTCAGTACCACCCTCATGGCGCTGTTCAAAAGGGTGTTGCTAAAATTGTGCTGTATTTCCCACAATACATGCTCCTAGAACCCCATCTTCCTTTCTATTTAATCCTTTCCCTCTGGCTTTCGGGGATCCTTTGAGACCTGCTTGCTCAAGTATCACTACTGGTATATAAATTTTCTATTACAGTATGTTTCTTTCCTTTGTTGCTATATAAAATGCAGGTAATGCAAATTTACATAGAGGTTCCTTCCCCTCTTCCAGTTGTGAGTCATAATAAGGGGGAAGCTTTCCCTACTGCCTTGTGCTGAGCTGCTTGCAGGTTTTGGGGGAAATTATTTTTGGGACATAAATACAGCTGGATTGTGTTCAAGGTTGAGGTGGATCAAAGTAAGGTGAGAAACATCTGAACAAAATCCTTTGTGCTGTTCAGGCTGCAAGGAAAGAGTTGTTCCTTTTTCTTGCTGCAAGTTGAGATTTCTGTCCTGGCTGTAACTTCTCCTCATATTTTGCTCCTCTCTCCTCAAAGTCTGGGATGCCCGATCACCAACTGTGCTGACCCCTGATGTTGCCCTTCCCCGTGGGAGGGGATGGGAGGCCTGGGGTGAAGGAGCCCCAGAGCAGCCTGGCAGCCTCCAAGAATAATAAAATGTGAGCATGCCTCACACAGGGGTGGTTTTCCCTGTGAAGGACTGTCATTAAGGATACGTTTTCCTCTGGTTTTACAAGAGCAATGAAAGAAGCCACTGAGATTTCAGTTCTTTTGACTTAAAGCAATAAAGATGTAGATTTTAAGGAATACATAGGCTGCCGTACCAGAGGCCAAGGGATATTTCTGACGTTGACCAGGAGCAGATGTTTTGAGGAAAGTTGCCCTGCAGATGTTTACTCCATCCCAAATCCTTGCTATCTAAGCACGGGAGCAGGAGGGAAGGATGGCAGGGTTTCAGAATAGGCTAGACCCTTATATTTCAGATTTAACACTCCCTGAGAGAAGCCCCTCGGACACTGCTTCTCACTATATGTTATGTAACTCACATTTTCTATCTTTAACTGAGCTCAGGTAGCTGCTGAGGTTGTGAAGGTAGAGCCTAGGCTTTGACAGATGAAGAGTTCTGGGGAGAGCTGTGCAGCCAGGCTGGCGTGCGTGCAGGACAGCTGCTGCCTCGGGGCTGGCGTTACTGGGACAGACAGACCCAGCCTGGCCAGAGGTGATGATACGGACAGATGCGGCTGGGGAAGAAATCTGCGGAAAGCACAGCAGTACGGGCATGGACAGGGAACCAGGGAGGGCTGGGTTTTAAAATTTGAGGGGACCTAGCCCCCAAAGCCTGGGCAAACCTTTCCCCAGCCCCTCATCTTCACTCAGGCTTTAATATAAATATTGCAGCACAGATCTCCCCCAGGGTGATGGAGTAGGAAAAACTGGTGAGAGATGGTACTTTTGGAGTAGCAAAAGGCTCACATGGGCAGATGTGATGCATACCTCAGGCTGTGGCAGCGTATTTTTGCTGTGCAGCACCTAGGAACCGGTCCTGAGCGTGACAGCCCCCAAACCACCTGGAAAGTCGGAAGGATGGCTGCGCATCAGCAGGGCAGCTCTCTCTCTCTGGGTTTAATTTTCCCTTTCTGTAGATTCTTACCTTACAAATATTTTATGGTTTTCAACATCCACACTAATGGACCTTGCTGATAAATTCACAAACATTGGCATAATACACTTATAATTAATATTTCCATTGCCTTAGGGAGAGCCTTAGAGAGAGGGATTGCAGGCAGCTATGCAGCAGCTCACTGGGCACGCAGCTGTAGAAGTAGAGGCCAGCCTGAGCCGTTGTTACACTCTGCACCCCAAATAGCCCTGGTATGGCCAAGAAGGGCAGGGGGAGCGGGCGAGGAGACCCCACTTGCAGGGTCTGCCTTGTCCACCAGCTCTGCTGCTGCTCGGGGGTCCCTGCCTTGCTGGATATGCGGTGGAAGAGCCTCGGCTCCCTCAGTGCTGCTTCTGCCCAGTTTGCTCCCTGTATCCCTGTGAGATGGCTCATCCTTCTTGAGCTAATGTCATCACCCCATTCAAACCCCTCTTAGAGAGAGCTGTGGTGCCTAAGCGGGAGGAGCTCTGTTGTCATCCTATGCCCAGCTCCCCTCAAGCCAGCCAGGCTGCACTGGCCACCAGTAACTGATTAGCTGGGGGTCACTGTCTTTGTGTGTTTTATTATAGCTAGTAACAGCAATATGTAACACGTTATCCATGGTGGATACTGAGCTCAGAGCCCTGACTTGATACAGAAGAAAGGGCAAAGCCATCAAGGTGATGTGTAAATAACTACACTTGTCTGCATTACCGAGGAGCTGAAGGGAAAGGGAACTGAGCGACTTCCCCACCAGGAGAGCCGGTTGGGCCACGGGATGGATCCACACCCGTAGCGTGGGAAGAGCCCTTTCTTACAGGGGATCTCCGCACTTTCCTCTGCTCCCACTGCTGACACTGTTTTTTACACATGTCATTTCAGTGGCATCTCTGTAGAGTTCTCTGTGCTTGCAGACAGCTCCTTTTTTCCTCTCCTTAGTAGTAGTAGTGAAAACTCCTTACTTATGAACCAGTTAACTGGCCACATCACCACTGACCTGGCAGCTGTGTTACCCCAGCGCTCTCCGAGGCTGCCCAGCGGTGTGATGCTGGATAACCAACCTTTTTACATGAAAAACCATGTAGAAAAGTCAAAACTCGTCACGTGTAAAGCTACTGAGTTCACTAGTGCCATGGCAGGGAGGAACTTGGCCTCAGGCAGTTACTTCTGCAGTTGTCTCAGCCTTGTGCAAAAAAAATCCACTGGATAATTGACAGGTTTGGGTGTCTGCTGCCGCCTTGTTTGCTTTTTCCTTCCATGCTTGATTGTAGCTTTGAAATGCTAATTGCAAACTTTATGTGGTCTGTCAAAGGGAGTTTGAGCTATTTTGATGTATTTTTGATGCGCTCTGGAGCTTCGCAATCAAACTTTGAGGTTTACTTAGGAAGGTAAGAACCGCTCCCCGTCAAAGATGACAGCCGGAGGCAGAGCAGGAAAGGGGCTGTAAGAATTTGCAGTAAGGGCTGAAAGCTGAAGCGTCTGCACGTGGAGTTTTAGGGCTCAGCAGGAGGTTCAGGCATCAGCGTGAGGAAGCTGGGCAGGTGTCACACCAGCAATCCTCTTTTCTGCTGGTGTGTGCGTGGGGGTACCTGGGGTTGGGGTCCTGTGGTCCCATAGAGCGGAACTGGGTTTTATTCCTTCTGCCACTGCATTGGGACATTGGCCATTTTGCCTCTGTGCCCCACTGCATGGTGCTCTGCTTAAACCTCAGACTGCTGTGGGCAGAGCTGGCCCCGTGTACAGTGGGGTGCACAGAGCCAGCCCTTGGGCTCTGGGGAATATTTTAGGCACTGGTGTAAAACAAATGAGAAGTGCCGTTCCTTCAGTGGGCTACAGAAACTGGGTTGTATTGAAAAGAAACGTTATATAAGGGGCTAAAATTAGCAGTGTGGAAAAAGAAGTCTGCTAAATACTCCCGTCTCTCTGTTGACAGAAGCAGACTTCCACCAGAAGAGGACGGCTCCTTGATTATACATTTCTGACGTATTCCGGAAATTAGGGATGGAGGCAGTCCGTGAGCTTGGGTCGCTCACAGGGGGATGATCTGGGCAGCCCTGGCCCGTATGCCCCTCCCCACACTGGGTCTGACTTGCTATGCCACAATGTGATGGGGCTGGAGCGGATCCTGCCCCAGCCTCCATGGGAAGGAAACCCTCCCATCGGTGCAGTCGGCATTGAACAGGCGAATGGAGCTGATGTTGGTGGAGGTAGATTTTTGGAGGTAGCAGGGTGGAAGCAGTTAACGGTCCCCTCAGACACGTTAATCATGGATGAACATCTCTGCTTGAGGAAATGGTGGCTCATTTCCCCCAGCTAGGTACCTGAGCAAACTGATTTATTTTTTTCTAGGACCTCCCTGTTGAATTTCAACCCGTTTTGCAATACAACTGAGGTTTGTTCTCCCTGCTCTTGGTTCTCCTCGTTCTGCCAACAGACTCTTTTAATTGCTTTTCAAGATTTATCCCCTAAGCCGTAACCTTAGAGACCTTCCTTGCCATGTAAATACCAGTTTTCTTTTGCTCTTTATCTAGAGAAATGCTATGGGGATATGGGGTGGGCCCAGGTGGGTGCTGGGGAGACATTGCTATTTACACTGTGCTCCTGCGGGGCCGAGGAGCTGTGGGCTGCGTACACAGCTATCGCTCTGCCCCTGCCAGCGAGCCTTGCAGGACACGGTGTGAGTTTAGTTATTTTGTTGAGCTGTGAACACAGCTTTCAGATTCTCTGGTGGAAACAGAGGATTAGAGCAGCGAAAGGACAGCGGAAAGCAAATCCCCTCCCAAGGGATGCTCCTATCGGCATGGCAGCGGAGGCAGCTGCATCACCCGCGGCTCGTGCCTGCCTTCCCGGCGCTGCGGGAAGCAGACGCTCACCCCAGTACTGTCATCCCTGACAGAAAACATCCATTTCACTGACACCCACACGCTCGGCATCACAGGAAATCAAAGGCTTTATATAGAGGTGGGAACCACGCTCCCCAGCCGCCCCAGTGCAGAGGGGTTGCCTCGCACATGTGCTCACAGCCCCTGCTGAGGCGGGAGGAAGAGGAGGAATGCTGGGGCTCCTTGCTCCAGCTCACGGAGAGTCCGGACAAACGGCCCCTTTGCAGGGCTGCTTCCCTGAGCCTAGAGGAGAGCAGGACCCGCACATGGGAGTTTCCCCGCATGGCAAAGGGGCCTTTTGCCTGCGGCTCCCTCCCGCTGGCAGCAGACCAGCTCATCAGCTATTCCAGCGCTGTCCTTTCCCAGGGCCCCTGGAAGCATTGCTGTTACCGCTACAGTTGCTGGATGTATTTCCAGCAAAGCCATTTTGTAATGGTATTTCAGCAAAACAAAGGGGGTTTTTTTCTGCTGGAAGGGAGTTGTTTGGGGTTTTTTTTCCCCCTATAGACAATATGGATTTTTTTGTCAAAAAACTGATATTCTTTAGAAATGCTTTTGTAGGGATTTATGGGAGTCATAGTCCAGTGCCACGCATCCCTGAGCTTCCAGGGCAGAATGTACTTTCCATGATGCACTGCATAGTTTTATGAAGGGAAGAAACCATGTAGTAAGCGATTTTTGTTCAGAAGACATGGCCCAGAAACGAAGACTACGCTAAGAGGTATTCACACCAAACTCAGCAGTAGCTGGGGTTAGAGGCCACAGCCTGAGAGAATAACAATCCAAGACCTAAAGCTGTATGTTATTATAACTTGAATAAAAAGTTGTTCAGGTTTCTTTAGAGAGTCTGTGGTAGAGCCTTGCTTGGTGCATGGGAGGTCCCACAGCATTCGCAGTGCCTTGTCAGAGCAGCGCTGAGGGTAATGTCAAGGTGTCTAAGTATTTACCGGTAGCCATTGACTTCAATTCCTCTTTCACACACTGCTTTACTGGGATACTGCTAAGGGCAAAATGGCAAATTCACTGATGAGAATGGGCTGAGCTATTTTTAGCAGAGGCTCATAAATAGCCTAATATCTAGAGGTTTTGTTTTGCACTTTAAATTCACACAATGGAACATAGGGCTCCCAGATCAAATAAACATTCTCTTTCTATTGATGGAAAAATAAACATGAGCTGCTTAAATATCTGTAGAGCATAATTTATTAATCACATGAGGATGAAAAACACAAGCCCACTGTGATCTCGAGAAAAGTATGAGTCTCGGGAGCGCACAAAAGGCTGGGAGAGGTCAAGACTGTCAGAGCTAGAAAACGAAGCAGTCGTGGTTTCCAGGCTAGGATGTGGCACGTACAAGTTTTTAATGTCTCCACAGAGCACTGGGTAGGACAGAGTAGGGATGCAAACCACAGCCTTGTCATCTGCGAGATTTCCAAATTTCCATTCATGCACCAAAATGGACGGTCGTAGCTGAGGTTCATTTTTCATACCATCGAGCTGTGCTGGCAGCCATGGAGGGCAGCCTTGGTCTGAAGCTGCCAGGATCCTGGCACAGGCGTGCACTGTACTGCCAGCACCAGGCATGGCTGAGATCCTCAGCCTCCTCCAGAAGTCTCATATGGGGATGAGCTGTGCTCTTGGGACCATGGGTAGCATGAAGTGTGCACAGAGCATGTGTTAGGATGAATAAGATGCTCTCGTTGACAGTGGGCAGTCTTGCTGTCCAATGCACTTGATGATATATCTCCTCTTGGTCACGTGTGTGACAACAAAGGTCCCTCTCCACTAGTCCCTACCACCCTGGGACACCACGCTACAAAGCATCATGAATTCAGAAGAAAATGTTGGCACACGCCCTTTCGTGCTGTTCTACCATCCTTAAATTTCAATTCATTTGAATTTGGGTTGTCTTGGTCATCTTCTAAACATTTTACAACGGGACTTGTTTTGAAGTGGTTCTTAGTGTAGGAGTAAACTAGTGTGTGTATATATATTTATGGTGCATGCATGTATAATACCTGTATTCATGGTCATCAAGTATACCTGCTGGCCAACCCCTAGTATGTGCGCTCTCTTCACCCACTAGCTCTACCTGGTAGTTACAAATTGTTCCTCCAGTGCATAATTAGAGCTGTTTGGAGCTGCAAGCGTGGATGTATATGTGTATATGGATATTTGACCAGCCATGGGTAAAAGCTGGGTCCAAAATCACAAGTGTTTTTTTGCAAGAGAATACAGCACTGTTTCCAGTTTGAAATCATTCAACTTTCTCCTGGAAACATATGCAACACCTCTGAGGGACTGCATTGCTCCATAATTATTAATTCTTGTGCCCAGCTGCTAATGGCTGGGAATCTGTTACGGGATGGTTATTTCTGTCTTTGACTGATGTGCTTGGAGTAACAGCCCTGTGCTAGGAGGACCGATCATGTCCTTCCCAATGAAAATCAACACAGGTTGTGCAATAGGAGTTGCATACTCAGAGAAACAGAAACAAAAAGTCTAAACGCCAAGGCAATATTCCCGGAGGCGTGTCCGGGGGCTCCGCAGGCTGTCATGGGAGGGGGAGGAACTGCGGGTACCACACGCTGCCTGCGGACAGAAGTGTCCGAGGGGACTTGGGAATCCAAACTTCTCACTGCTTGGTTTATGCCAGTTTTCAAGACTTATTCTTTCTGCATCATGGAGAGGCTGAATTGAAAAGGTACTTTATCTGCAAAGATGACTCTGAGAAGTGACGAAGTCATGGGTCTGTTGAGCATATAATCGTAAACAGGTAAATCCATGAAGGAAAGATGTTAGGAAAAATGCGAGTTAACCCTTGCAAACTTGACTTTTCCATTTCCCATGGTACTGAATTCAACCAATTTCTGCTGTACTGGACCACTTTTAAAAAAAACTAATCACACAATCTCCGAGAAAACAAAAGCAAAACTAAATTCCAAGTACTGTGCTTTTCTTCTTCAGCAAAATCTCTGCAGAGAGAGAGCTTTCTTTTGACTTTGGAGAGAATCAGTTTAGAAAATAATTGGGAGGTGATTTCCAGTAGCCATAAATCCAAAGAGTTTTGACAGTTTTGTCTTTTCAATCACAACATGAGACTTCACTTTGGTTGTGCTTATAGTCAAGATCTGATTTTTCAAAGGTCTCTTCCAAGCACCTTCTTATGTCAACGCTTCAGCAAAAAGGCTCAAACTTTCTTTCTGCCGCATGGCTTGTCCAACTTTTCTCCCTCCTGCCGTGGAGACACCAGCTTTGTAGATGTGGGACTTTTACAGACCTTCAGAAACCTCTTACATCAAACAGGATCCAGGACCTGACTTGGAGCTGTCAGCATAAACGACCTGGCAGAGCAGCGCTCAGTGCCAGGGAGCCAGCCAGGACAGGCAGGGGCGGGAGGAACAGTCTGCATCTTCCAAAGCAGCACCAAACTGTGAAAGATTAGTGAAGCAGCTTGTCAAGGGATCCACCTGGGTAGTCAGGTCAATGAGCACGCAAATGGGCACCACCTTTTTGTTTCTGTCCTGGTTTTATAGAAGCAGGACGAAGTTGAGTTGGTCATGTTTTTCCTTTTATCGAACACTCAGATGCTCCTAATGTGCCCATGAGCCAGCCAGCCAATTCTACAGATAGCATGGCTCCTCAGACCCCCACGTTCAAGCGCAAGGGCTGGAGAAGAACAGAACACACGGGGACATGGTAGTCTTCCCCAGGTCTGGGTGAAACGTGGGCTCACAAGAACGATGTGTCCCTGGCTGTTCAGAAGCTCCTTCGAGGGCCGCACCGTGTTCCTGGCTCACCCTTGGCCGGGCCCCAGCCCTGACAGCAATGGCAGTGCCCAGCCACCCGCCACCAGAAAGAACCAGGGAAACATGCTGTGGTATTTAGGGAAACCCAGCATTTAAATCCTCCCTACTTAAAATGTAGAGACTGAATTTTTTTTTTTCCAAAACTAGAAGAAGAGACCATGAAATCCTCTAGCTGCCTCCGAGGTTTGCTCTTGCTGGGAGGGAGGGCTGACCTTTCCTCGCTGCCCAAATCTGTACTCTTTCACAGAAAGCTTCTGCTTTTCTTCAGACTCCAGCACCTTCCCCAGTCCTCCTTTGCCCTCCCACTATCCGCAGGAGCCACATGCACATACCGTCCTGCTTTATATTTTGAGCAACATCAGATGTAGGATTTTGGAGGAAAAAAAATTAGTTCTCTCAAGATGGACATCTCTGTGACCTTGAGTTAGTTTAAATAAACAATTGTCTTTTAAGGTCTTACCAACAGTGAAAACTTGTCTTTCCATCTGCCAGTGTAATTCTTATGACTGTGGGTTTACTTCCAAAGGTTGACAAGCAGAAAAACAAGCTCCCTTCCTCCCCTCCGCAACTTCAAGCAGTTGCAGCGTGGCTGAAATCCCCCTGCAGCCGCTTCTAGGGTGAGGAGCAAAGGCAACCTGGGATGTTATTGGAAGTGCTGGTTTTGGAGACACCAAGATCCTCAGAGGAGCTGGGAAGAATCTGTGGGCATGCGAGGCAGTGCATGCTGCCCACCGGGACAATCCTTGCTCCAGTGCAGCTGGCCGGGCACGCAGAGCAGGTCATTTCTTTGCAAAGTCTGTGATTTCCAACCAAACTGCAGCAAAATTTTTTTGAAGGTTTTGTCATGCCCTCATTTTTGAAACAGGAGAATATAATTCAAAGGCAAGAAGTGACTCACCCCAGACTGCCCTAGCAGGAGCTGCGGGGTCAGTAGGAGCTGGCCCCTTGGTTTACTGCCTCTAAAATATGCTCCTTTCCTCCTGCACACATCTGCTCCCCGTGTCTGTTACGGTTTGGGGAAAGGCCTTCCAGGCTGCTGTTTGATGATTTTTCATCAGTCTGGGCAAGAGGAGAATAAAGGCTGGAGAAACAGAGTCAGGGAGGGGAAGACATCAGGAGGGGCACCCTGGGGGGGTTTATCCCTGAAAAGTTTAAAAGGAGCAGTTAGGGGGATTAAATCTTGGCTGACACATGCCTGGAGCTATAAGAAAGGAAACTTCATTCCTGTTTCTTTTCAGGGAACCAGGGCTGTTCATTCTGCATAAATAAGTAGGATGGCATCAAAGAAATGCCTAAGTCCTTTGTCAATTTTTCCTATTAAATGGGTCATCTAGCAGGACCCCAAACTTTGATCCAGATCAAACAGAGATAAGTCTGGCTATCAGAAGCAGGAGCCAGTTTCAAAGGAACAAGCTGTGAGCTGGCATCACTGCTGAATCTGATGGAGCGAAAAAACCAAGCCATGCACAGAGCCCAGGACCTTAGGCCAAAAGACTTTAAATGAAGGCTAAAAACAAGAGATGGAGATCTTGCAAAAGGAATTAAAGTAAACCTAAGGCAGCTAGAGACATTGCAAAAGAAATTAAAATAAGATTAGAGCAAATTCTAATAAAGAGCTGTAGGTTTCAAAAAAAGGAGTTGAAGGAGCATCTGGAAGTTTCCCAGAGGGGCTGAAAGATGTCTTGCAGGCAGAGATGAAGTTTTGTGCTGGAGAGGGGAGCACAAAGCATCCCGCCGGACAGCTGAGCACAGATGCAGTTGCGCCAACCCTCTCCTGGGACCGGAGAATCAAGACACCCTTGGCCATCGGAGAGCTTGCTAACCAAGAGGAGCTACAGCGTGACGTGAAGGAGCTGAAAAAGCACCTACAAAAGGGAAAGAAAATATGCAAACAGAAATCAGTCCCTGGCTGAAACTGAGCCCAGAAGAGCTCTAACCCCAGGCCAGGAGTTTGTTGCAATTTTCTTTACTGCCAACCCACAGAGGCCTTGAGGAGAGATCAGACTATCTCTGTTCAAACAGTCCTTGAGAGACAGAAATTCCTGAGGGGACTTATTTGCTCGGTTCAAGATCACTGAGCATGCAGCTGGCTGGAAGGTGAACGCTGAGGCCATTTCCAGCCGTGAGCGATGGTGACCTGGCTCTTCTGGTGCTGCAGAGCTGGAGTGACATCTGATTTAACACACAGGTATGAAGGTTAGAAAAAGGGAGAAAAGCAAGGACATCTGAATTCCCGGCATTTCCAGGTGCCTGTGGGGGCTTCGCAAATGACCTGGCACTCGATCAGTCTGTAAGGCAGAGCAGGAACCTTCTTCTCCTGACAGTGAGGGGACCTGAGCCCTGAGCCAGCCCTCAGCAGCCATGGAGACGGGGAGCGAGGGTGCTGCTGCCTGCTCTCTGCTTTGCTTCAGTCCTGCGTAGAAAAAACCACACGGGAAAGGATAGAAAGTTAAGGAAATGCATGATTCTGCTCTGCTCTGAGAGACCGTCAAGAGCTTTGGGGTTGAGTGCCGGCTGTGGGATGTGGGAGGGAAGATGTTGCTAGTTGCTTTTCTCAGGGATGGGGTGGGAAATGTTTCCTTGTAGCTGAGCAGATTTCCAGGACATGTAAACTCGGGCCATGCCATCATAATTAGGTGAAATGCCAGGGAGCACTGGGGCAAACCTGGGCACTAAGCCTTGGTTATTCTGCATGTCAAACACATTGTACAGTATTTTGATAAAGATATTAGTAGTTTCTCACTTTTTCATGGTAATTGGCTACCAATCTTGTACAACATCTCTCTTTCTGTAGAGTGTTTTTACCTTGCAACAAGGGATCATCTCCGACTGACAGAACACAAGCTTTGCAGCAACAAACACTGGTAGGAGCTTGGCAATTAAAACTTATAAATGGATTTTCCCTTGAATGCTAGATAATTTGAAGTGATTAGAGACAGATTAGCCAAGCGCAACAAGTGAATAAAGCAGTGGATGGCAAGAGTGTACCCCGAGCTGATGCATTACTGCTACAGGACCCTGTCTTTTGACATTCAGGGGTGAATTTGTGTTTGAACACCAGACTTGAGCCCTCTTGACATGGTGAGCTGAAGGTAAATGGAAAAGGCTGAGGGGCTTTGTGGCCCCATAGCTAAATGCTAAAATCCAGACTGATCATCTATGTTCACACAAATGAAATCTGGCCATTTCCTTTCCCTTCCAACCCTCTCAGCTTCGCCTGCAATGTACTTTGGCAACACTCATGTGTTTTTTGGTCAAAATCATTTCTAGCTGGCTTGTGAAATCCCCCATCCTCCCATCCAGGAAGCGGGCAAGACATACCAGCTGAATACTAAGCAGAAGAAACCTAAAGCTAAGCCGTGTAGTGAATGACTTGTATGGTATTTTTGTAGCCACAACTCCTTTCCTACCTCCGTCCCTGTCTTTGCTGTCTGGGCATGTTTTGGACATGGCACGCTGTCTTCTGGGAGAGTCCTACTGCTATGGAGGCCTTGTTCCCAGGGGCTGGTACTGCTGATTAAGCTGTCTGATAAATTTTGTTGCAAGAATCTCATTTAGTTGCTTATCAGTCTGTCAAAATTTCCCTTGACGGCTGTCTCAGTTAACGTGCACAGATCTTATCTGCTATTCTTCCTTCATGCCCCTGCAAAACTTATTAAAACAACAAATGAGCTGGGAAATTCAGCTCATGTCAGGGTGGACGGTGTGAGAACATGGCTCTGACAGCAGGGATTCAATCAGGAGGGTCTTCCAGGACTCAAGGATGGTTTGGGTGTTTACATTTCTGACTCCCATTCCCACTCCTCCAGGGAGCATTTTTTTGTGCCTGGAGCTGGTGATGGGGAGCCAGGATGGCACCTCTGCCATCGGCAGCCTCCAGTCAGTCTGAGCCCCCAACCCTGGGCCAGATCCTGAAAGGCTTCTGGGTAGCAAGATATGTGTGCTTGATGGTGGCTTTGTTTAGGACCTCAGGTGGGTTAAATATCTGATTTTTTGTTGTTGTTGTTAAATAACACTTATGGACCAGTAGATCTCAAACTGTATCATTAACACCTAAATTTTCAGCAAGTCTGGGTAGCGTGTGGGGTTTCTGTTGCACTCGTGTTTCAGGATGCTCACCAAACTCTTTCAAGCCCACGATGTCACCAGCGCCAAAGAAGCTTTAGGCTTTGAGGGCTCCTGCCTCCCACTGCCTTGATGCAGCTCAGCACTTTCTGAGCGCCATCTCGTGCCTCCATTTGCCCGTGGACCTCATTCGGCTGAGTGACTTGTGGCTTATTGACAGTGCTTTGTGATGCCCTAATGAAAGAGAGATGTGGGTGGAAGATGATTTGAATCGTGGTCTATCTGCAAGAGATGGAAATATTTCTTTTTTCCTTGCAAGTCTCATAGCGCCAGGGAATACCTTTGTGGCAGTAAATGTCATTGAAGGAAACTCATTAGCTCAGGAGAAGGCTGAAATATAGCAATGCATATCTGGATTTCTTTGAATTTCTGGCTTGTGATCCTTTTGTGCCCAGCCTCATTTGCAGTGAATTTGCTCCACAACAGGTTTCCAAGCCATTTATCTTAGCATTGCAGGCGCACAGAGGATCCCACAAGGGATAGCAGGGGTAATTTCAGAGTTGTGTGTCTTGGGGAGGGAACAATCTTCAGCTGTGTATTAGGCAGCCACTGTTAGAAAAGGGCATTTGCAAGGTTTCCATGGCAGCTGATTCCCACTGCTGGAGCTGCAAGCTGCGACTGGGGACACTTTAAAAGCACAAGAAGGAAAATCCAGACACCCCGCTCATTTGGAGCCTGCAAAGCCTGCAGGGCAGTTAGTGAACCCTATTTTGTTCATGGCTATCTGCCACCTTCAGCTTTTGGAGCCGCTGGCAGGGAAGGGCTGGGGATGCAGATGTCATGCTGGGTGATGTGGGGCCATCGCTCCCATTGAAGAGAGGCTGGGCTGGACCCCACAGCCGGGGAAACCCTGGTCTGTGTGGAGGTGGAAGGAGGCTCTGAGCATCCTTCCCCTCCAGCATCTCTGTATTGTCCACTATTTATCACATAGGCAGCACATGCGTCACATGCGCCTTGCGTGGAAGGCAAAGCAGTTTGTCAGTGCCACTGGCATCCAGTGTGAGCAGAGATTACAAGGAAAAAAGGAAGTGCCAAGCATGTAATAGATTTACTGGGGTTGCTTCAGCCTTTTTATTCCCTAGTTATTCATTAAACTGGGCCTTCCAGCAAATATTTTCCCACCCACACTAAGTAAATTTGAGATTTTTCCCTCTTTGCAGCTTGATGGGCCCTTGATGGCTGGTTAAGGAGAAGCTCAGTGCCTCGGTGGGCAGACGAGACCTGCAGCACACCATGTGCTGCTGGGAGGGAGGTAGAAAAACCCTCTGGAGTCCTTTTGCAGAGAAAGGGCCACATTTCTGTTTCTGGATCAGCCTTTCAGGAGCTCCCATTTGTCAATACCCACAGTGCTGCTGGACCAAACAAAAGGAATCCTGCTTTTCCAGCACATCCCTGCTCTCTGGCAGTGAGCTGCAGCACTGAGCGCTTGTGCAAGGCCCGTGGTGTGTGGGGCCGGCGGTTGGAGTGGGTTGTATTTACAAGCTGGTGTGAGTAGCAGCAAGGGAATGTATTTAGCAGCATTGCATAAGCATGATATTTGCAGACGCAGGCGACTTCTTGCACTGATGTCAAAGACCAAAGCTCAGCTGGAGTCAACGCAAATCTCCACCTACTAAGGATCAGCCTGCGGTGCCAAAACTCTGGATTGTTTTGTTTTCAGGGCACCAGGGGAATATTTCAGCTTTTTTTTTTTTTCTTGCAGTTGGAGAGCTGAAGTAAATACTGGCAGAAAGCAGCTGTCTCAGTGCTAAGGACTCTGCTGGAGAGGCTTTGTGTCAGCTAATGAAATCCTGGGGTGTTTCGAGGGGGCAGGTTATTCGTCAGCATCAGACATTGTCACAGCCCAGTTTTAAAGATCCTGTTCAGATGTTCGGGTTGAGACCTTTCTGATGCAAAACCAGTTCTAATGTCACTGCAGGTTCCTGTAGGCTCTCTAATGGTGGGCACAGCCCTGTCAGGCTGAGAAACCCCAGGAGTGGGGAGAGGACTTCCTGCCAAAGCTGCCCTCTGCCAAGGTTGCCAGGGAGGCAGAGTGCCTTGCGTGTCGTAAACACTTTCCTGAACCCTGCTCATACATCAGCATTTTTGCCCAGCCTGCAGTTTTTCCTCGCTTTTAATGGATTGCTCTGTGCATGGTTCTGCTTTGCAGACATAGAGAAGTAGATGTGGGGATCGAAGCTACCTTGGCTTGCCACAGGGATCTGTTTAATTAGAGAGGATATTGCAACGGGCTTTGAGTTTTTCCATCCTTTTCCTCTACCACAGGAGGTGCTCTTTGGGATGGATGGCTGTTCGCAGACTGGGCATGGAGCAGTGGATGGTGGATTTGAAATGTGGTGTGGAGAAAGCGCACTGGGCTGAGAGCTGGTGAGGTGACTCTGACTGCAAGAGCCTAGAGAAGTGACTGAGTAGAGAGGGAAGATCTGACCAAATTTAAGCGTGGTCCTTAACTCGACAAGGAACCAACACTGGTTAATTTTCTTATCTGATGATAGCTCTTCATGTCACCTCCTTCCTCACACCGGTGCCCTGATGCACCAAGTGGGGCAGTGGGCTGATGATAACAGGCATCCTCACCTGAAAGCACATCTCCTGCTTGTTTTTTTCATATTTTGGTGATTCCTCTGTTCAGCCTGGATGTGACAGGTCCTGTGCTAAGATCAGAGCTATGTCAGACACTGTTGCCTTCCATCTATGTGAGCAGCTGCTGTCATACCAAGCTGGTCTAGCTGGCAAGAGCAGAGGTGTCACCATGGATTTTAATACCAAATACACTGCAGGAATTTTTCAGAGTATAAATTGGTTTGGGGTTCCTGCTGTTGGACAAGGGCACGTAGGTCCTGGTCAGAGCAAAGTCAGGCTGACTGAAACATGCTGAAGGAAGGCAGAGTCAGAAGTATCACAATCAGCTGTTGCCCAAACACTGTTATGAGTTACGAAATGCAGTGCCACTGCCTCATTACAATCTTGTGCTGGTGCTGTTGTTCTGAGTCAGGATGCTTTGGATTGAGAGCCCTAGAAGATGGGCTTTTCATCATGTGTGGCATTTTCTGTTGGGCGTGAGGAGGTGTCAGGGGCCAGGAGGACCAAACTCAGAGGTCTGGAGCTGTGCTAGGGGTGCTTTCAGCAGCGTTGGAAGGGGAAAATGCGTAAGCTCAGAGCCTGACAGCACTTTTGAATGTCACTCTGAGACTGAGCTCTGTCATAACATGTATGAAGAATGGTTATTTCTCTAATAACTGGGTCTCTGCCTCTGATCTTTGACCTTTTGTCAGGCAGCAGCAGTGGAGCAGGCAAAGACCAAGTGGATGGCAGCATTCAGGTACATAACACATGCTGGACTGGGGCAAGAGGAATTCTCTCTCTAAGGTTGCCTTTCCAGCACACAACCCCTTTGAGCAGCCGTGGTGAGATGCGGCAGTCTAGGCAGAGCGCAGGAGGCAGGCAAGCCGGGTAGCGGTTCCTGTCCTGCCCCAGAGGATGCTGCTCTGCTCTGGACCACCCGGTCAATGCCTTCACCTGGTCTCTGTAAGAAATTAACAGGTCAGATTGTGCATTTTACACTGAATATTGGCTCTCAGGAAAAGGCTGAGCAGAAGCAGGGACATGGCTGCCCAGTGTCGTGCTCTTGGCCACTCAGGTGCCTGCAGCAGGGAGTGGCCGTGGTATTGCCAGCCCCAGGCTGAGCCTCCCATCGCCTGCCACCACGAGTACCACGGGGTAGTTCGGGGTCCGGCAGCCTCTGCTAAAACCTTCCCCAGCATGAGCTACAGCGAGTTCCTGCATTGCCTCTCCGCCAAAGGGCAGGGGCAAGAGGGAGGAGGGCTCTGTTACCCCAAAACCCGGCCTTGGAGCACCTGAGGGCCGGGACCATCTGTATTTTGGTACCTGTTGGATCAGGCTCTGCTCTGCTCCCCCCAGGGCTCCTTGCAATAATTAGTATTAAAAACATGTCTTGTATCAGGGCTGCTACCAGATCTCTGGTCTCCTTTCCTTCACCCTTGAAAGGGTGGGTAGCTGACAGCTTAAGGGAAACCCCCGGCATTTGGAGGTGCAGGCAGCAGGGTGCTCTGTGTGCCTACAGCCTGGGGATGCCTGTTGGCCCCTGTTTGCCTGCGCCCCAGCCTGCCGAGCACCGTGCCGCTGGCAGGAGCCAGAGCTCTGTCCTCTTGACCAAATTCGAAAAAGGAATTATTTATGTGTCCTGCATATTTCTGGGCTTGACTGCCAAAAATGGCAAGCAGTACTGGGGCACACTGATAGTGCGGTGGCTGGAGGAGCAGCAGCCCTGGCAGGGGACAGGCAGACAGACACCCACCAGCAGTTCCCCCATAGAGTCTCTGCTAAGAGTGGGAGGGGGAAAGCAAGAGGAAGGGGCTGGGGGGTTGAGCTGCTCAGAAATTACTGAAGGATTCAGTGCAAAGTCTTTTTTTCCCTGAAGTACTTCGTAATAAAAAAAAAATCATCTTTTTTTAGCTCTCTGTAATGTATAAAAATAGCTAATATGTTATAAGAGAGACAGAGGCATGCCTGCCCAAAGAATTGCTGTCCTGGTTTGTGTCCTGCTATGTTTGATTGCAGCAGCTCTGTCAGATGTCTGCTGAGAGGAGGAAGAGTTGGCTTTTGAAAGGAGAGTTTCAAAACACCAGAGTTATTAGTGGTGCCAGTCCTTTGAGAAGAGAGCAGAAAAGATTCTGAAGAGAAATTGGATAGTGTTTGCTGAAAAATGGTGGTTTGCTACATGTTTTCAAGCAAGTAGGAGGCTGTGGGGCAGCAAAACAGGAGCAGGGACTGTGTTCCCACCGTCTGGGAAGAGGCCCGGGCTTTGGAGATGTTCAGATCTTGTCCAGGGCTTTGTTAGGGTAGGACTTTGCCCCCAGAAGAGAAGTTTTACTGTTAAAGCCACTTAACATAGCTAAAAACTTTGGTTTTGTTCAGAAATCTACCAGCAGAACCACAACATTTCAGTCATGTTCAAATTAAGATGCTCTGTGGGCCCTGTTAATTTTGCCTGAATTCCCCACTGGAACAGCCCAAATGAACTGACGGTCTTGTTTTGTTTAATTTTATGTTAAATACAGATATCATATTTAACTATAATTTCCATAAGATAGTTAATATTCATGTCATGCATATCAATCTTGATAAAGCACAGCATTCTAGTGAGTCAACTTTTTCTTGAACTTCATTCTGTAGGAAATTTCAAGATTCGGGGCTTTTTTCTTCCAAGGCAGAAAGATTTGATTATCTAAACCTATAATAATCAGGATTTCCTGCGGCTGGCAATTCTGATTCCTGCCCACATGGCTCCATCAGTCCCCAGCTGCAGCCTTGCCCCTGTTGCTTTGCCAGGGCTGTTTTGGCCCCCGCGGTGCTGTGCCGGTGCCTCTGGTGATGCTAATTGGGGCAGAGCAGGGTGGGCAGGGTCCTGCTGTACTCATGGAAATGTGCTCTACCACGCATGGACACACACCCTTCTGTGCAGCGGTCAGAGGTGTTATTGCTTGTGGCTCGTGGGTTTGCACCTAATCGCACCGAGCTGTGCGCCAGCACACTGTGTAGGGGCAGTCAATGCCAGCTGTAGGTACGTGTGTGGTGCGGTCCCTCACTTCCATACGTCCATCCTCAAACTAGGGACCCACCTGTCATTAAAGTCATGCCATCAGATGCCTGTGAAACCTTGATTCAAGGACCACGTGAAAAATGCATGGAAGAACACATCCCTTCCCAAACCACAGGCTACATTTGTGATTGTGAACTTTAGCTTTTCCCTTTTCCTATAAATTAGAGTAGAAAATGCCATCCCCTGAAATACTGCTGAGCATCAGGGTGCAGCGCACAGTGCAGCCCTACGAGTGGAATTACTAATAACCTCCTAATGAAGGAAAATGACATTAGACAGTCTTTGGCTGGTGCTTCCTTTGGATAATATAATCCAAGCATGCAGTCTGTCAGCCTGCAGTCTAACCCCACTGCCACGAACAGAGAGATTCATTGGTTATATTGGCATTTATCTCGTCATAAAATTTGTCAACATCCAGAGTTTCTAAATGCTCGTGCTGCAGAGCCTCCATGCTGAACCTGCCGTGACAGAAGCATTAAACCCTCAGCAGGGGTGCCAGGCACGGCACCGATCCTGCAGCTGGGCAGGGAGCAGTCCTACCAGGGATGCTTGCTGGCTTTGTTCTGCCTTCATTCAACCAGAGATAAAAATCCCATTAATTTGCACAGCCTCAGAGTGTAGAAAAAAGTGAGTGCTTCTGAGGTGCTGTCTTTGCCAGGTTGACAACAATAATACTAATGAAGAAGTAGTTATCTGAGCAGCGTAAAAAGCAAGTGCAGCCACAGGAGTCCTTCAGCAATAGGGGAAGGCAAGGCGAGGAGTGGGCTTCTCCATCCCTGGTCCCTGGCCATCAGTGTGGTTACTGCCTACCGCCCGTGACGGAACCGGTTTATGTGCAGAAATGCTGTTATCCCACCTCAGGCAGGGGGACAAGGCACCAGGGACTCCTTTGCTAAGGCCACCTGAGGAGTCTGGCAAAGCATGGGAAGGCTAGGGGTGCCCCGGCGGTGGGTCCTTCCGTGTGCTTCCGAAGGCATGGTAAAGGAGTGATTTTTAAATGCAGAATAGCCTTCCATCTGAAAGCACATCTTTGTTGTATTTGTTTTACTGAGACATCAGTTACACTTCTGTTTTGTGCTTCTCTCTCTTCTTCACGTAAGCATGAACCCTTTCCATTGTGTTTTCAGAGGCGAGCGGTGTGAAAATGTAGCTTGCTTATTCCCTTGCCTGCTTCAGCACAGTGCGTTTGGCTCTGACAAAACCTTTCTGCATTTCTGTTCTGTGGTAAACTTCAAAAACATAGTTTGCTCCTTGCATTTTCGATCAGAAGTTCTGTTTTTCCCAGTCCACCTTGTTGTGCTAATGACCGACTTCACAACTAATTCCGGAGGGTCCATCAGCGTGGCATCTGGGCCTGAGAGACAGAGACCTGTCTCAGATAGCACACAACTGTAATTATTCTCCTTGGCTGGCACAAGTGACTGAACGTATTTGCAGTGCTTCAGAACTATTGCAGGATCAAAATCTGAACAGCAATAAACCCGTTCCTGTCTGAAGGCAGCCCAGGAGATCAGTGGGGCATGGCCGCTTTGCTACGGCTGGGCCTTCTGCGTGCGAGATCCAAACGGCGAGTCTGGCCTCAAACCAGCTGTCCGTGTTCCCTGGGCTTTTTAGGTGCAGAACGGAGAGATTTTCATCTTGAGAAGTGAAGGGAACATCCTATGAGCAGCCTTGTGGCATGGCAAAAATGTGGTCTGTTCTGAGCAGAGGAAAGAAGAGCAATCCCCGTTGCATTTCCCCCATCCTCTCTGGGAAAAGCAGGGCTTGTCCTAACAGGGCAGCGCTGTCCCTCCTCCTGGGGACATGGCGTGACATCTTCCGTCCAGTCCAGGGCTGGGCCTGAGGCTCCCTGAGAGGTTCTTTGCTGCTGGAGGTGTGTGTGAGCATCCTGGCAGACCCCCGGGGGTGTGGTTGCTCTGAGGAAAGCAGATGATCTCTGATCCATAAATACATGTATGCACACCTGTGCTCTGGCATATGTGAACTTGTTTGCACACAGGCTTTCATGCACGTGTGAGCGTACATATACCTGCTTACACATGCAAACCCGATCCTTCGCTTGGCAACTCTTTTGTTAGTTCTACAAGGCGATTTCTATGTTTATTTTTAAGGCTTATTTTGATAGTAGCGATTTATCTGATGATCAATTTTAGCTTGCAGTCTGTTATTGTGGATTTCTGCCACTTTCATTTATTGGGATTATGTCTCCTGTTAACATGTTATTGCAAACCATCTTTCACTGTCAGGATCAGGCCTGTAGCTGCTGCCTTTAGAACAAAAGTCTGCAGATCTATCCTTCCTCGCTGACATGACTGAAAACAGCCCCCTCTCTGCAAGTGACAGGGGAATGGTAGAATTTATTTGGAAATGGGATTTGTTTGTTTAATTCTGGGGACAACATATTTAACCATTACTTGAACCCTTCAATCTGGAACCTCTCCATCTGTGGCTCCTTTTGCTCTGTTCCTGGAGATGCATGCAGTTACATGGCCAGCATTCAGTGGAACGTGCTGGAATTCTGTCTCCTGTAAGCTGTTCAGAACTGTTTTGCTTGAAAAATGAGATATGAATATACCAGTATTTGCTGCTCCTGGATGAGGACGGAGATGCAGAAGGGCTTTGAGGGGATCCTGCTTCTGCAGCCAGGTCAGGAGCAAGCGCCACATGCTCAGAATGGGACCTTTTGCTCTTTGCTGGGGACCTGTGCTCAGAACCGAGGCTGAGCAGCCCTGCAGCAGAACAGAGGGATCCTGCCTGGCAGTGCAAGGGAAAGCATGGCCCCACTCATGGCATTAGCTGAGCATGACCAGCTGGAGCTATTCACCAGTCTTTTGCTGGGATACCCGGGAGACAGGACTGGCTGAGCAGGGGCACAGCTGGTTTTCAGGCCGTTTCCACATCAGCTGCAGCACACGGATACTATCAAATTAGCCTCACAGCTAGCAGGCAAGAAATAATTCAATTTTTTTGTGGTCTGAAATCCGAGGCATGCCTCCGTGTCAGTAAGACATTTCCTCAGTCACACCTTTCTGTCTGCGACCAGTTTGGTTAGATATCTCTGTATGAGTCGTCTGCCTCCGTGGTGCCCAGGTGTCCGCAGGTACCTGGGTAAAACAAACCAAGGGGTTTCACATCCTTCTAGGAGATTCCCAAACTTGGCTGTGTCCTGGCATGCTTACTTTCCCATGCGGTTCTTTTGGCTTGGCTGATCCCTGCTCATTCTCCACCAGACCAGTGAAGACCAGCATGGGGAAATGTTCTTGGTGTTGTGCATGGTCCAGTGGGAAATCAGTCCTGGATCTCTTCTCAGAGGGTTCTGCATGTGCCTTGTGGTGCCACTGCATGAGGAAGCTTCACCCAGGAGCTCCTGGAGACCTGAGCACTTCCCAACACGTGGGCTCAGGAACTCGGCAAGCAAGAAGCAGATGTAAACAGGAAAGGCAGACAGAAATGCCATCAAAACATAACTGTGACAGACAAGCCAGGAGCAGAAATGAGGCTTTATTTACATGCTAATCAAACCAATCCTGCTTTGTCAGCCACGTTATCTGGATTGAAAGAGGCTATAAATACACAAGAGCAGAAAGAAGCTCCAGAGAAGCACATATCTAATTCTGGTGCAGTTTTGCTGTTAATAGAAGGATACACACTCTGCATAAGACCTGATGAAGAGTTTTTGCCCCTGCAATGCCCAGACAGCTATGCCTCCAAACCTCAGTCCAGATATCTGTAAAGTGTCTCTTCTTGTTTGCTTTCCCTGGCTGTTTGATATAGCACTCTTGTGACAACGCTGTGTCATCTTCGGTCAGATACAACAGCTTGCGTTTTGTTGCTGCTTCTTGTTGTGTGAGTTTGTCGCTTGGTATAAGATGGTGTGGCTCCGCACAGCAGCCCTTGTGCATGGGAGCACGTGGCTAGGCGGAAATGGAAATGCATTTCTCTATTCTCCTTCCTTCCCCTTTGAAGAATTTCCATCATCAATCAGAGAAAACTTCAAAACTACAAAGCTTTAGTGGGAAGAGGGTCTTCTAGAAAACTTTCATTATGAAATAATTTAAATAGAATGGGGGGCATGGGAGGTAACCAGCTGCAACCATAAAACAGACGGGATTGTTTTTCAATGGACAATGCTTGGATAATTTTTTAACTACTTTAACCCTTTGAAAAAGGGTATTTCCCATTAGGATATAGTTCCTGGTGGAAAATTTCTCCACTCCTCTCCTATTGTATCAGTCCTATCACAAACTCACACATTGAGTACAAATGATATAATGCTAGTCTTTGAAATAGGAATTTTACCTTGACTTTAATGGGATTAAGACTACGACTTTGATTTTTGGGGAAAGCCGAGCTAAAAGGCAGCAGTGGATGCTGATGCATAGCACGGCAACTTTTAGATATTTGACAAAAGTACATGTAGATTCTATATTGGTTTGAGTAACAGGAGAAAGGCAGAAGGTTGCTGTTTTCTTTGAGAACATGTACTGTGATTCACTATGCAGATGTCCTTTAGGGACAGAATAGTATGTGGTCGTTAAAGATCATAAAACTTAGAAACATGCATGGATAACTCCAGAATCTATTTCAGCTCGCTTCTCTCTGCAGAATTTTGACAGCAAGTAGGTGGGTATTTTACAGCTAAGGAATAATATATCGAACTATAGCAAAACAAACACATTACACAGTAGTGATTGTGTACAAATGGACTAAAGACTTCAGTGCAAATTGTCTGGTTTCTTGGTCATGCTCTGTTTAAAGCCTCCTGTGCCAAAGATGAGAGTACAAAGTGGTCTCAGCTTTGTTTAAAAGAAGAAAAGACAGTGTCAGGTCCTCATGCATGCAGAAAAAGGCCTAAAGATACAAAATCTAAAGGTTAAAAAAGCAGAAAGCAGACAAAAAGCCTGAAGCAACTGTATTCATACCAGTCACATGATCTGAGTGTTTAATGTTAGCAGTATGTCCCTCCAGCTCTGATTCACCTAGATCTTGGCGTGCGTGCGGCTGTCGGTAACACCCAGCACTCATGCCATCCTCTCATCTGCTGACCTCCACGGTGTGTACGGAGGGTGATGGCACTGCTCATCCGCAGCCAGGGGAAGCCAAGGTGCTGGCTGGAGGGAGACCTGCCCGCTGCCCCCAGGAAAGTGACTCCAAAGTTGGGAGACCGGTAGCTCCCAGGCTGGGTGACTGCCCCAGGCACTCTCCTGTGCATTGTGTGTCAGCCATCCCGGGGGAGTTTGCGGGACCGGCATGGGTCACGGGTGTCAAGCTGGGTGTTGGCTTCACCAACAGCTTCCTGCTTTGTTCAGCCAACATTTTTCATCATGTTTCCTGCCAAGGGGCCAGGCCTTTTCGGAAGTTTTCTGTGCACAGTTTACAGGACTTGCAGACCCATGAAATCACCCCTTCCCTTATGGGTCCACGGACCGGAGAGCTGGAAGCCACCCACTGAAATTTTACCAAATCAAAGCCATGGATAGGAGGACAGCCAGATTCTTCTGTGCAAATTTTACTCAGGTTAGGTACTCTTCATGCCCATTTTTTTTGAAATTAGATCCGCAGATACCCATCCTCTTTCATCTGAGAGTGAAGGCTGTCTCTATGCCTGAGACATAGGCTGACCACCCTTTTTCTTGTACCTCTTCTTTAACAGGCTCAGCGTCCTGTATCTCTAGTAGACATCCTCCAAGCCCCTCCTCCTCCTCCAGCTCATTTGCAGAGACTTTTTCTGTGCTTGCTCTAAATAAAAATAGGTCGGTTGTAAGTAATTTATTATACGACAATTTTACTATATTTTGCCAGACATAAAAAATCATAGAGTTGTAGCGATTTCTAGTTTTGGACAAGTAATGGTTCTGCTCCAGCTGTTATAGCTCTTCATATAAGTTGCTCTTGAACATTTTTCAGAGATCTCAAATATTGCTCTTCCTGCAGTGAATGAGCAAACCAACAAAGTGTCTCTTTTTCTTTAGAAGAACTGAAAAGAGTGAGCATGACAAAAATATTAAGAGATTAATATTAACAGAGATTTACATCCTAAAATTGTCTTCCAACTAAAAACCAATCAAACTTTCAACTTCTGTTTGTGTTAGGTAAACATTAGGGCTACCTTGAAGCTCCAGTTTTAAGAGCTGCAGGTTTGAGATGTGTATGCCTTAAATACTGGATTTTTCTGAGCACTTAGGAGTACAGCTGGACACTGAAATGTGTATTGGCTGTGGCCTGCATTTGGGCTCTCCATCCTCACCCTCCCTAGCTCCTCCAGCCAAGGGCATTGGTCCTGCAGTGACAACTTCTGCTGTGGTGTTGGTTCAGGGATCAGACATTGTAAGAGGTAAAGCTTCCATGTGCGCCCAGACATCACAACCTCTGGCTCTCCAGCACCCAGTGCCCTGAGCCAGACTGAAGGGTAAAGGATTGCAGTGACCTCGGCTGAGAAATCCCACACAGCCTGGTTTTCAAGTATGCAGCGATCCTAAGCAGTGCTCTCCTCCACCTTCTTCACATGCACAGAATAAAAGTGCAAACAAAATGGATTGCTGTCAAAATTTTTTCTGTTTCCCCCTATTACCGTCTAGATTTATAAAACTAGTCGATGCAACTTGGAAAATCCTGTAGGCTCCATTAGAAACAAGAATCTGAGTGTAAGTGCCTGCTCTTTTATCTGATGGTGTGACATGGTAGGACAGATTAGGTGGTGTTTCTGCTGTATCTTTTTACATGGCTTTGAAGCACTGTCACTTCCAGGCTCCATTCTCTGTTCCGAGCACAAGCCGTGCACTCTCTGAATAGAATCAGAGTTCCCTTTCTGGACTCATTAATGAGCATAAGCAGATGAGAGAGACTCTAATCCAGCCTTGAGAACCAAAATGTGTCCATCTTTCCTTTCCTCATCTTTTGCTTCACTTGGATGAACCACCTCCGCACCCAGAAACATATTTGCAAAATCTATTTTCAGCCTCACAAGGCGACATGATACATATTGGCTCACTTTTGTCAAGTGAAAAGATGTTGATTTGTTAAAAATTACAGACTAAACCTTACTGGAAGTAAGTTGTGAGAGCTTTATAGCCATTCATTTATACCATCTACAGAGCCGATACTATTTTTACCACTAAATATTAAGGTGTTCTTTAATGCATAGACTATGTTAATGTTTGTATGCAATTACTGGGAATGCACAGGCAAAGACTATTTTGTTCCACAACTGTTGTAATTAAATGCGCTTCAGTTAGGTACATTTTTGTGAAACAGGAGTGTTTGAAATGAAAGTTTTTCACCCCTTTATTAGTAAAAGCTCAGATGGCTTATTAGGTCTGGACAACTGAAGTAAGACAAATCCATTTTAACCGAGAGCCTCAGGGGGAAAAAAATGGTTGGTTTTGGTTCTGCAAAGTTCTGTTATCTCTGTGTTGCTGATCAGTGTTATCACTTAGAAACATGGTGAGAATCCCCTTATGGCTGTTCTCCTGTCACCCCATGGCCACTATGTATGGCAAGAGATTGGTTTCCACCTTGCCCCATGAGAATCTCATGGGAAGCGGTGTGGAGACTAAGCTCTCCGTGGGGCCGGAGGATGTCCTGGGTGGGAAGTGGGAGGAGGAAGAGGAGGGAAGCAGCACTCCTGGCACGCCAGGGGCTTTCTCAGCTGGGTAAGGACAGCGGATGCAACTGTCTGCAGGTCTGCTGCCCTACATGGCAGCCAGCAGCAGTGCAGAGCTGGTGTTTTGCACAGAACACATCCCATTTTACATAGAAAGTGAATTTTCTGTCCCCTCAGACACTATACATTCAAGCTGCAGATTGTCAGGCTGTTATATCTCATTGTCAGACTGGAATATCTCATTTATGTTGTTCAGTAAAGGTCACTGGCAAAAAAAGGTTATAGTCTGTGTTGGTCCAGCAGTAAATTCTTTATTCTGTCTTAAACATTTTGCTGCACGTGCCTCTCTCTGGAGGACTCGGGTGCCTTCTGGATAGCTCTTTGCTCACTGGAAAACAAAATTGTTCTTTTCGTACAGAGGCAATAATGCTTCAGGGTATAAATTATAGTCAATAAAAACGTGGCTGTAAAATATGCATCATGCTTATCCAGAGTCTGAGGAGTTCTGGTGTGTGCTTTAATGTTATGGACAAGATTGCTGAAATTACAGCTGGCTTTTTATCTCCTGCTTTTATCCTGTAACATATATTCTTGTAATATCATCTGATTTTAATGTAACATTTTATGGCCAGTTGTAGCAGACAGTCCCACCAAGTTAAAATCTCTGGAGCACTAAAACTCAGGTTTGTTTTATTTTGTTTTAAATGTTATTTTTTTACTTTTTCATATTTTAACAAATGGAGTCCTGGGGACTATATAGCCAATATATCTGCAGTGATTGAATAGGTCATGCAGTACAAACCAACAATCCATCTGCTCGCTCATGTAAGATGGGCTGGCCAGCTGTTTGGGGACACAGGCTGCCCATCTCTAGTGGAGAGATGTATCAGACACCATTTGGGTTTAATGGGAGGGTAATGGAGCGGGAGAAATTAAGGCTGCAGTGTCAAAGAGCCTTTATTTTGGCATGCTTCATGTCTGTTGGTTTGTGTATGGTGGTCCATCCCATCCCACACTGGCAGCTGTAAAGTCAGAGGGTGCTTTTGCCTCCCCTTGGGACCCTGCTGCTTTCAGCTGTCTGCAGCTCTCGGTTCCCTTGTGCTCTTCTGGCTGTTGGCAGCAGTGGAATTAATTCCTTTCTGCCCTGGTTGCTGGATTACCTGTCTGAATATATAGAGGCTTCCTGATGCATCTCACTTGGTTGAATTAGTCTTTCACATTGCTCAAAGTTGAGTAAGCAAAGCTGGTGGAGATACTGTGTGAGGAACAAGAAAAGTCAGGGAAGATGATGTTGTCAGCCAAGACATTGATCCAAGAGACTCGAGATCAAGGCTTGGTTCAACAAACTTCCTACATAATTCTGCACAAAAGTGGCTATATGTAAAAAAAAAAAGGTCCCTGTGCATCAGTTCCCTCATGTAAAGCTCAGATGCTGGCACTGTTATTGCCTAACCCTAAAAATTCCCACTCCCTCAAAGGGAGGTTGGACCACATTCATAGATTATGCACAGCAAAAGCATGAGCAGAGAACTGGCCTGTTCCTCTGTGTTCAGCTTTCGTTCTTCCCAGACCAGACCGAGGTATTTAAGAAAAACAACCTCAGAATATGCATGTTTTAAAAAGGGATAATAGAGGAGTAAAGCTGTTCAGACACATCAAAGCACATTTGGTACACTTTGTATTTTGGGAAGGACAACCGAGCTGTGCTCAGGAAGGCTGCTGAACTAGAAGTCAAGTTCAGGAAACATTGTTACTGGTGCTTCTTCCTATGAAAAATGCTGATAGGTGTGAATAGACTCTTCCTCCCAGTTGTATAGGATTGAAAAGTCATCACACCTTTCCAATGGGCCCTGGCAAGAGCCTGTGGGCCTGCGCCTGCTCAGAAGGGAAGTTGCCCCCACAGAACTTCCTATTTTTGTTTCCTCAAGGCAAGACAGGCAAAAGACAGGGGTCATTTTTTGGTGGGGCTCTTGGGCAGCAGTCGCTGTTAGAGGACTCTAAAGAGGAGACAGTTCTGGAGGAATGCAAAAGTGACATTCACCTCCAGAGGATTTTGGGCTGCTAATCAGGTTCTCTCTGCCAGTCCCTGAATCAATGGGATAATAATATAGTAATAATAGTCATGAACTGTGAACATCTGCAGGGGAACATTAACCATTTATCCACTATCTTTATTAATTCTACAAATTCATCAACTTGGCAAGAAAAGTCAAAAATATTCTCAGGTCATTAATTTCATGTTGAGATCATTATTCACCACTGTATTTTCTTTAAGGCCAGAGATTTTTGCCCAAAGTGATCTTTATGGGTGTGTTTTCCCATGAATTTTCAAAGATGTTAATGTCCAAGGGATAAGGCAGTGATGTGGAAAATAGCCAGCCCCCATGTGGTTTGTTCTTGTGATGATGCCACAGGCTTTCTGGTTCATTCAGGATAAAACAAAATTTAAATCCAGTTTCAAAAAGCTCTACTGTTCTTAATTTCTGTGCAAATGCCTAACAGCCTATATCTATTAGTCTAACTAGGAATTAAGTACCTAAATATTTTGTTGTTTCTTGGTATATGTATTTGAATGTGGCTCCCTGCAGGGCAGAGCAGAGAAGGGTGAGGAGGGACCAGGGCACCTTAATTCTGGGCAGAGACAGGAGCTCGTGCATAACCTTTTCTTTCTATGGAAAACTTCATAATCCTCTGACAGACTAAAACATACCAGGCAGGATCTAGCTGTCTGAACTCCAGTTATTTCAGCTGCTGCCTCTGAGGATTAACCCCTGTATTTCACTTTGTGCTGTCGCTGCTGTGAAAAGATGGAGTCTGGCTGAAGTCGGGAGTCGCTTGCAAAGAGGATAGCACTGCTGAAACAGGGCATCCTGAGCACCCCTCAGTCACTGTGGTTTCCATCTCTTCTCACCCTTTTTTCTTCTGCAAGAAAGGAATGAGGTCAGAAGGACCCTGGATATTTTCATTTTTTAGCTGGCCAAGAGGTCATTGCCCTTTCCATGCAAAGAAGGTTATGGGAGTTGCTGGCACAGAGTTATTTTGTAAAGCTTTTGACTAGAAATAGAAAACTCAGACCTGTTCTGACCCTGATCTTAGCACACACAGAAAACCACTCAGGTTTCCATTTGTGGCCCGGAAGATGACGGGCCTTTTCTTTTCTTTGTAAAAATGCCTCTAACTCAGACTTTCTCTAGAAACTGTGCAAAACAAAGTCACTCTTCAGAGGCCAAGAAATTTCTGCTTGGGTTTGGCTGGAGGATACACTGGGAAACTCTGTGTGTCTTCTGAGCAGGTGTTTCTGAACTCCAGTGAGGGAACGTGTAACTCCTTGGAATTAATTGATATTTTTTCCTTTGAATGTCCTGTCATGGTCTTATTTTCAGTGTCATTGCTTAAAGAACATATAATGGCTCAGTGAAGACATTCTTGTAGCTGGCAGGACTTTGGAGAGAACTCTGTTGCCCAAAGAAGTTGTAGCTGCCCCCTCTGTGGAAGTGTTCAAGGCCAGGCTGGATGGGGCTTTGAGCAGCCTCGTCTAGTGGAAGGTGTCCCTGCCCATGGCAGGGCGGTTTGACTAGATGATCTGTAAGGTTCCTTCCAACCCAAACCATTCAATGATTCTGTGCTTCTAAGTTTTAGGGATGAAGTCCCAATCCTGTTCTTTGTCGCAGTGGCTGGCTCGTGGGGACCCTGTTTCACCGTGATTTCATCACTTAGTGGGCATGGTGTGGCTGAGGGTGGAAAGATGCAGCACGCTCTGGTGCAGCCCGGAGATCCTGAATCTTCCAGAACAGACGGAAAGAAAAAAGGCTTTGTTTAATGCAAGACAGAAAAGGAAATGTCCTGTACATAATTGCTGCTCTATTTGTATTGTTTGCTTTAGACATTTAAAGCTTGTGAAAATCCCAGGGGAGGAACGTGATCAGTGACTTTGCCATCTTGTAACATTTTGGCTGTCCCAAGAACAACAAAAGAACAGAACTGCAAGCTAACATTGAGATCCTACTGAGTTTCCAAGTGATTCAATGCCCCATTCTGCTGCCACAGCAGAGAGCACACAGAGCTTTGGGAACAGCACTGGTATTTCAGTGGCTGCCCGGCTGGTCTCTGTTCCTCTGCCCGTAACCTGGGTTTGAGCGCAAAAGCTTTCCTGTCTTATAACTCCCAGGGCTCGTAACCATGTACGGTGTAGATCTACTCTAATTGCATATTTCTGTGGCAGCTTGTGTATACAGTTTGTGGCATCTCATGAGCAAAACCCGTTGTAGCAAGTCATGAAAGTGGCAGAAGGAAGAAGGAATTTAACTTATCACTCCTCAAGGGTACCCTTTGTATTGAGGAAGAACAAATATGGGGCAACGGAGAAGTAAAGTCTAGCACTTTCATTTTTAGAAGAGCAGGTTAGAGGGACCATACAGTTCCCTGGCTCACAACCATGGAAGATCTGAAGAGTGGTGTCCTCCAGGAATCAGGGATTCCAGACACAAACACAGCAATGCCCGGAGAGGAAGACCATTTTTAAATGGGCAGAAGTGGCAAAGGGCTTCCAGTTCTGGCTCTGCTGGTGTTGGGCTCTGCCATTTTCAGTTCCCATACTGGAGAACCTCCCGTAGAGTCAACATGAAGTGCTAGATGGGGCCAGCCTGTAAGCAGCAGGTTTCCCAGCAGCACCATGGCTGCTGCGCACTTGCTGGTCCTGTCTGTTGGTAAAGTTGGAGGCTTTCCAAGTGGGGAAAGCATCTGCTTGAGGAGTCTGGAAGTCACATTCCACAAAACGGTGCTGGAGAATCCTGCAGGTGCTGAGCTGCTGTAATGACCCTATGCAGGGAGGAGCATGGCTGTGTGGTGACACGTCTGGCTGTCCTGGAGGTGGCTGTGACCTCTTGGCTGCAGGACCTCACTCTGTGGTGGCTGGTGGATCCTGGAGGGCAATTTTCCCCAGGGTTCCTTTTCTCTGTTTCCATGAAACAAAGCCCAAAGCCGAAACTTCTGGAAAGAGAGAAGGACTCCCACTGCTGAACGTGAGCTCAGGGCTAGCTCACCATAGGAGGGAAGTGCTCGTGGCATCGATGGGGCTGCAGGTCCTCGTGGAAATGCCAGTCTGCTTTTCCTTTAAGAAAAAAAGAGTTTATGACCAAGAAAGACTTTGGGATTCATAACACCAAGTCTCCTATTTTAAGATCTGGGAACAATCTGATGCTGAAGAAATGCTGTTTGGGAACTTTGTAGCAAAATATTTTTGTGAGATGATGACTGTTGAAGCTGAAGTTGTGTACAGGGAAGTGTCAGTTTTCAGGGCTCCCTTCTCTGAAACAAGTTTAAAACAAGAATTTAAGAGAAGCTTTGAAACAGGATTTTCTGAGGTGTGATCCAAAACAGCTTTTATAATGAAACTTCAGCTAATTTACACTAAAAAAATATTAAAAATTAACCATTTTTAAAATTACAAAAAATATTTTGAAATTATAGGCATAAATAATTCAGATTGTCCTGATTCTATTAACTTTTTAAAAAATCTTTTGTTTAAATTTGGACACAAATTTTTCAGCGCTCTCCAGTGCAAATTTAGTTTAGAAACTAGGTGGTGGTGGAGGAGCAGGCACCCGCTTCGCACCAGTGCAGTCCTTGGTGACTGTCATCTACTCCAAAGAAAAAGGGATCTGAGTCTTCTAAAGCCCCTTCCTCTCTGTGCTGCTTGTAATCTCTCACACGTGCCCCGTAACTCTTGATATGTAGGCAGTTTGGCACTGGGATGTGTGTTCTGTACTGGGACCATCAGTCATTGCTACAGATAAGGACACGTGTACAACTACTTGTGTGTCTTCAAGTCTGACGGGTGGACTTCAGAGATGCTGAAAGACTATCAAGGCCAAAGGCAGAGCATTTTCTTCTCCTGAATACATCACAGCAAGTGTGAAGGTGTCCCTAGGGAAATGATTCACTCCTGCTTGCAAACACTTTGTTATCCCAAATGCCAGCCCTGGAAATGCCACCGCTGGCCTTCAAGCGCTGAGACCAAGGAGACAAAGCATGACCTCATGTCTCTGATCTCATCATGGCATATTGTGGGCTAAAAAGGGTAGGCACTTGCTGAAGACTTGGGCAAGTTTCCTCCTTTCCATCTCTTGTGGGAAAAGCAGGCAAAATCCCACGCCAGCCTCAGGCTACACTCTTCCAGATATGTGTCCTGCTGAATGTCCATCTGCTCCTGGGGCTTCTAATAGGCCTCATTTCCTCAGGACCTTTGGAGGAGAAAGGACATTCATATACCTTGATTAATAATCAACCAAAGCTCTTTGGACCTGTTTCCATGGGGACCACAGTATAGCTTAGGCTTATCTTCAATTTAGTTAACATGGATAATAAAAGCAATGAAGATACTGCAGAGCAGACTTCCAACCTGTGCCTCTGTGGGTTGGGTGCACCGTGCCTGGGCTCTTTCCCTCCCTGCTGCAGTTGCTTATGTGAAGGAGCAAGTCTGGAGCTGGAGAGGGATCCCTGGCAACACACACTGAGGCTGAATTTCCAAAGCTGCAGCAGGGCCAGAATGGTGACAAATGGTGGAAGGGTCATCATCTGAAGGATGCAATGAATAGGCAGCAATGGCAAGAGGTCACTGGGGGTGAAGTTATTCAGCTGCTGATGCTGTGTTGTGATTGCTTTCACACCTTAGACAGGCTCCAGGCTCTGTCTTAGCACTCCAGATGCCTCTGAGATGCATTAGCCCTGGTGTTTCAGGGCTGAAATGGTTAGCTATCTCATAAGAAAAATTTAGGGAAACAGGAAGATATTCAAGAATTCTCACTTAAAATGTCTGCGAAGACCCTGCTTAATGCCTGAAGATGTGCTCTTGGATGGAGAGCTCTGGTATGGTTGAAAAGCCATCAAATGAGCACACGTACTTTTTAATGGAGGTGAGAAGGAACGAGCACAATTAACAGCCATTGCTACAGACACTCTTGCTTCTGGTGTTAGCTCTGTGTATTCCAGATGTGGTTTTGTACGCAGAATGAAAAATTCTGTTTGTCTACCATCTATACGTTAACTTCCATTCATTTCTAGGAACAACATAAGGTGTCACATCTGATTTATGATTTTATAGTACCTCTTCTAGTTAGAACAGAGGTGAGCTGAGACAGTCAAGCATGAGTCCCCTTGTTTCATTCTCTGCTTAAAGAGCTGAGCTGGTGCTGCAGAAAAAAATTCTTTTCCTAGTCTGACTGATCTTGGCCCAATATCTTTTGAAAGTCCAGCTGATGTAGCATGTGAACAGTGCTGTGTATGTGCCTGGGAGACTACCTCCAGGCATTTTGAAGTGAGACAAATAGTTGAGAAGGCAAAAATTGTGCATTTCAGGGAAATAAATGGCAATCTGTGTGATGAACACCTGTGGAAAGTGCGTTAAACAGCAGGTGTGCGAGGCTGCTCATGTTCTGCAGGAGAGCATCACTGCAGTAGAGAAAGAGGCAGGCAGACTCAAAGGATGCCAGCAGTTCCCTGCCTCTTGATAAATTTAGTATCTCATCACTCAGGACAGAAGCTACTAGAGCTCTGTGAGCCTTCCCAACCAAATTTGCTCTGGATGTAGCGGGGGTACAGTGTTGCTTGCTGACCAGTCATACGGAGTGGGCAAGTCTGGCACACCTTGGCTGGGTTTGCCCAGGCACCACAGCCACCTGCTGTCCCTGTCCCAGCAGAGCTTTTCACGCCACTTTGGCAGGCCCACTCTTCACGACTGTCACACATGATTGCCCTCACTGGTCATGTTGCCTGTGCGGCGTGAACAGATACCATGGCCACTTTGCAGAGAGACAGGCAGCACAGCGTTACTGTCAGTGACAACCAGCCTGATTGCGTCCTGTCACCCAGCAGCACATCCCCTGAGGTCCCTCAATAAAAATGAAAATGCCAGCAAATAGATATAGGGTCATTCAACAGGTCTCCAAAGCCTGCAACAAAGCCCAGTCTCATGTCTCTTCAGGGTGGAGGCACCCTGGGACTTCCCCTGCATTTCGCCAAGAGTTATCTCTTCCTCCTACTGCAGCCTGTCTTCTTCTGAGCTCAGAGGCCATTTTCATGCAGCAAGGCTGAAGCTTAGCTCAGCTCGTGGCTTCCAGTTTCTAACCCTGTTATCCAGGACCCTGTTGTTTTGTGAACAGTTGTCATGTGTGAAGAGCAGGCAAAGCTTAGCAGATGAAAAAAACTTTACGGAAAGGAGTTTGCATTGTAGAAGTCATGTATTCTCCACTCTCCACATGTTATTATTTCCATGTCTTCTGCAAGGTACAGGAAATATTTAGCTGTTCTATACAACATATATTGCACTGAAGATCTTTGGATAAGACCCAAATGTTCTTCTGAAGAGGTAAATCTCATCATCTCACCTTCCGTCTTGAGTGCGAGTTGATCACGCCAGCAGCTAACAAGATAATAAAAAGCATCCTATTTCAGATAGCCTGGCTCTTCTTCATCTTTTCCAAGATCGACTCATTCTCCTCAAGGGCTGACTAGCATCACGCAATGTATTCATGCCCCCAGCTTCACAGGAGCTCCCACATAAGCAGAATAAACCAGAGAGGAAACAAAACAGGCTTGTTTAGAGTCAGGGTGCTGCAAGGATTGCATGTTGTACACCTGCCAGCACAACTGGAGCACATATTTGGTTGAGGGGCTAGGGAAGGTATGGAAACAGAGACAACCTGACTGCAATAAATTCCTTCTCACATGCCCCAAGCTTACATCACTACAACTCCACCGGCTTCAGAAGAGCTGTTCCTTCTTCCACCAATGTATGAGAGGAAACCCAAAGCTGGAAGAAACAATGTGTTTCTTTTGAAAAGGGATGCTAAGCAGCAAGAGCAGCTGGCTTTGGCAGTCAAGATAGTAATAATTTTGAGTGGTAGATTATTTACAGAATTTTGGCTCTGATACAGTGATGAATATAATATGAACACTTAGGCTAGGCTCTGCTGAAGGACTGGCAATGACTGCTGCTCGTTAGGAGAGGAGCATACAATGCGCAACAAGTAAACAAGGAAAATCACTATACCACATAGGATAAAAATGTTCTCATCTTACTCCAGGCATCCAAGCAGAATAAGTTTCTTTTTCTGCTTAGAATTAATGGTATTATTTGGGCTAATTGTTCTGGATATTTCTCTCTTCTTTTTTCAGTGTTCTCAAAGAAAGGAAAAGAATCTTTATCTGTGTAAAATGTTTTCATTTGAATCTTGGCTTTTTCAGATATTCATTTTCTACTCCCACACTTCCATAGTTCATGTGTCATTAAATGAAATAATGAAGCCAGCATGGCTTGTTATCTAATGATGACTTAAGGGCTGACTCTGACCTCACTTTTACATCCATTTTGCTCTACAATTTTTCTGTTGACTGCGGTACAGTTGGTCCCAACTGGTCTTATGGAAATGACAAGAGAATCACTTCAGACCTTATCAAAAGCTGTGCAATGTATTTGCTTTCATCTGCCTTGGATAGTTGGGAGCCAATCCCGTAGTCAGTTCCAGCATCAAAAAGTTCCTTTTAGAAAGTTGCCTGATAGATCACCACATTTTAGGTAAATTTGTCCAAAATTATCTATTCAAATTGGGAATGCGATTTTTTTTCCCTCAAAGTTTCCAGTGTTCCTGTTTTTCAAACACGGTTCTGAAAAGCTTTGAGAACAACTTGTATTAACTATGGCGATTCAGCTCAGATCAGCCAGTTCTACAAGACAAAGAGATTTCAAAAATAATGCTTACCATTGTTGTCCTGCTCCCTCCCCCTGGAACTTTTTCCAAACATCAGCACGCTTTTAATTTAGCTAGAAGGGACCAATTTATTGCCAAATTACTTGATCCGTGGAAGAGTAATATAGGACAGTGCCAAAAGCCCTGGGATTCAAGCTGTGAAAGTTGATTTTTTTCCCCTCTGTCCTGTGCTACAGGAGGATAAAATTCTCTTTCTGTTAAACTGGGATTTTGTTAGTCCCCTTTTTGTATAGTGTTTTGGGAATGGAAATGTGAAATGCTAAATAAGTTATTACTCATCATCTAACTAGGAGCACTGCAGTAGCTTTTGCTTCTAATTCTGATAGATGTGTTTGAGGGGAGAGGACTGAGGACCTCAAAGTGCTGCATCAGTCTGTGCTGTTAGTCCCTCACATGCGGGCTCCAGGGAACCCCATCGGGCTTTCGGACAGGATGGCTATTGATGTGTTGTGTAGACAGGAAAAAATAAAGACTTGAAAAATATGTATGTGGTAAGTTACTCTGGACCTGTGAATAAAATCAAAATGCAAGTCATGCTCTCTGAGAAAGGAGAAATCAGAAAAATCGCCATTAGCCAACTTCCTTGGCAGGAGAGCGAGTCTGATGGGAGAAGTCAACATACCATGAAGGCCTTGGGCATGCCAAACCCCAGCAGTCTCACAAATGGCCACTGAGAGGTCGAGTCACAAATGCGATGTTTTTCCTTGAGCTGTTCAGCCAAGGGGAGCGCAGCATGCGCCAGGAGGGCAGCTCTGACCGCCAGATGTGACTGGAGTAAGGGGGACCCAAAAGAGGCATGGGAAAGGATGTGACCCTCTTCAGGTCCTTCCATGGGCTGTCTCAGAGAGCAAAATGATGCCCTAAGCAAGGGTTTAGCTCCAGATGTATTTTATGTTTGTAGGGTCTGTCTGTGAGTATGTTTCCAGTTGTATAACTCAACCCTTTGAGTTTATCCTTCAAAATGTTTGAGTAAAACCTCAAATGAATCTGCTAGGCACAAAATGCTCTGCTTTCTTCAAAGCAGTAAATCTAGATAAAACTGAGTTGCAACCCGCTAGGGTACTTGCAAATCAAATCAGACCCAAGGATCTCACATTCTGAGATGCATCTCTTGTTACAAAAGTTGGGGGGAGACTGCTATATAGGATTAAGTTTTGGTGGCAGTAAAGAGGAATAAATAGCTATTGCTAAGTTGTCAGATTTGGGACCCTCTGGCAAAAATTTGACAGTGGGGAAACATGGTAAAAAGGAGTTCACAGGAGGCACTAAGCTGAAGGTTGTTGGAGTCTGAATGCTGAATAGATCCCTGTCATAAATATTCAGTACTCTTGGATGAGGTCTCCTTCCCGCAGTCTATCAAATGGTGTTCTACGGTCGCTGTTCATGTATATTTTTCTCTCACTCAACATTTTTAGTGAACTTAGATGAACGATGCTTCTCTGCAGAGAAGAGTGTCTTTCTCCTTCTACTCCTTGAACTGTGCTCCTGGCGCATCCATTTTAACAGGTGGATGGCGGATGGGTTCTTTTCAGAAGGCTGATGGCATGTGGAACAGGCCAATGAGGTCCAAAAGTTTCACTTGTACTTAAGAAACCCAACACGGGTGATTTGTCCTGTATCTGAGCCTTTCCATTCAGTAACTGTGCTTTTGTGGGAAACCGCAGCCCTACCTTTCAAAACTTGGATTGTTTTCATATAAGTCTTCTCTTTGATTTTAAGGTATTGTTTTGTCGTATGTTTTCACAGCTTCAGGTTAGCATCTGTTACAAGCTACTGTTAGCTCTGGAGATCGTGTTGTCTTGTGTATTGTCAAACAAATGGTGCTGTAATATTAATGTGTCATTACCGTGTCAAGGCAGTACTCTGAAAACTCATTTTTCTAGTGAACAGCGGGACAGGTACTTCTTTAAACTTATCATGGCTGCTTCTGAGATATCCAAGGTTTCACTAGCGCTATTTGAAACTGCTGGAACAAGAGGAAAACTGGGGAGCCTCCTCCCTCTTCTCCACATCTGACCCATGAAGCACATGACACACGAGCACAGGTCAGACCCATTTGCCTATTCACATCAGGAATTCATTTTTGTATGGGATTTTTCAACATTTATTCCTGTCCGCGTGTAGAACCCCACCTCAGCATAGATGTGCAGTTCTGCTTCAGGCAGAGGCAGGCTTCTCCAGCCATCTGGAGTGAGGCATCTGGCATCCCTGGCGCCTCTGCGTCAGCCTAACCACTGACATTGAGAAAGCTCCCAGATCTTCCCTTCTCACACCATCCCTGCTGCGCTTCCCATGCTGCTAGAGCTGCTGTCCTTCACTTCTGACCCTTGCTATGTAAACAGGCTCCCTGGTCTAATAGCTAAGGCCCTGTGGTTTTAGCCCATTTAATTGCTGTAAGGTCAGTGAGAATGAGAACTCTGACGAAGCTGGAAGGTGCCGGTCAAGTTCACAAAGGCTGCACTCAGCTGGGTGATGTTTCTGGGTCTTTCTGCTTCTATGTATGGAACTAAATAAATTTTTAATACTATATCCTGTCCAGGAGAGGAGGGAGAGAGGGAGCTCCTGTCATCTGTGAGGAGGAGAGCGGTGGCCTCCATCACTCGGCCTTGCCATGCAGCAGGCAGCCAGCAGGAATGGAAAATGGACCTTGGGCCATGCTGCTTCCCACCAGGACAGAGAGATTGTCAGGCGCTGGCGTTGCAGTGTGCTCCATCACTGCTGTTGCCCTCCAGCACCCAGGCATGGCCCCAGCTGGACCCTGGGGTGGCTCCAAACAGACACCTTGGGCTGTGTGAAAGGATCAGGCTTCAATGAATTTTCCTCTCCTCTCCTGTGGGCGAATTGGCTGGAAGAGACACAGCAGATTACTTTTGGCTAGGCTGTTTCTTTAGCAGCCAGATAGAGAAAGAGCTCCAGAGCAAGAGGGAGATTGTCTTGGTTTGCAAAGGCAGAGAAACAACTTAATTCAGTCACAGATGATGTCTCTGTTATGATATTTAAATAATTGGCTGGCCCAAACACTACTCTGTAAACAGGTGGTAAATACACGTTCCCTGAAGTCAAAGCACAAAAGTAAGAGTTTAAAATTTTTCCTCCCTAGAATATTAAAGGGCAGACCTAGAAATATCAAGTGTTTTGGAATAAAATCACATGCTAACTGACTTTTACAATTAATTCCTCTCTTTATTCCACCTAGACTGGGAAAGCCATGTACTGAAAGGTTTTTAGTATATTCTAGTTTGGACTACATTATCTGTTTTCTAATTTTATTAAGACATTTCTCAGATACTGAATGAATCAGATGGAATACGAAGTTCTTGTTTCCTTTAAGTCTCTCATAAAAACTCCTGTAGGATTTTACAAAGGATAATGTTCTTTCTTAAACCAGAGTATAAGATGATATAGATAAAGTATATTTCCCAGTTAAGTCACTGCATAAAATTCTCCATAAACTTTTTATTAATGCCTGCAGGTTCCTAAGATAATGCCTGTAGCAATGAAATGGATTTCTACCCACTTTGTCCCTACGAGTTTCTAAGAGACTTTTTTAGAGGAGAAGATGGGGTAGAGCATCAAAGGAGCTCACTCACATGAAAGGGGAAGCGCTGAGGCTTGTGCTCCTCTTGAGTGGCTGTTCACGCCAACAGAAAGGGCACAAACATGTGCAGAGATGTCCCGCTCCTCAGCAGAGCAAGATAGCCTAATGCCGGAGCCATGCAGCCTCCAGCCTCCCAAGCCTGGGTGCTGACTGCCCCAGCGGTGTTTCAGGTCTGTGGGATTCTCCACACAGCGCTGGCCAGCCACCCTCCTCCTCTGTAGGGTCTGGGGGCACGAGGGAAGGTTTCAGGAGCTAAAGCACCTCTGGAGGAACAACAGACAGCTCTACACAACCTCCAGAGCCAGCCCTGGGTGGGAAACCTCAGTCATTTTGCACCAGTGTAATGGTTTTCCAATGCACTGGTGCAGAGCCGGCACCTGGGAAGGGAGCGGGAGGTGGGAGCTGGTGCGAGTGGGTCGGGGAGGCTCCGGCTGTGCAGGTGCGGGGCCTCTCTGAATCCTCCTCAAATCAGAAATGTTTCACAGAAGCGTGTCAGTACCAACTAAGTGTGTCATAGGAAATGTCAAATCATTTTGACTTTCTTGTTTAGTTTCAATAACATCAAAGGTGTTTCATTTTGCTAAGGTAAAAATGTTTCCCTTTGATTTGATCATTTCAATTTGTGTCATTTCGGCTTCTGAGTTAGACGAAAACGGAAGCTTTAAAATGTGAATCTATAAGAGTACAAGGTGCACGTGCTGTTTAGTATTTTACAGTGGATTGTGACTTCGCAGTTTTAACACAAAACATCATAACTCATCAAACTGAAACAATTCAACATTATCAAAGCATGCTGTCTCATGACCTTTTCTGTTATTCCAAAGAAAACATAAAAATGACAGCTCTCCAAGTTTCCACAAACCAGATGTTTCTGATTAGCTTTGCTAAAGTAAAGATAAATACAGCATCATACCTGTTGAGTTTGGACAACCGATAGCTCTCTGTAGTGCATAAAATCAGGGAATATCAGAGTGGGAAATGTGCAGACTTTCTCCATTGCTGTTTGTCCCTCTGTTGCGCCTCAGAATTGCCTTTGGAAGGAGTACTAGTAGGGCTTACCAGCATGTACCTGTTTTATTTTTTCCGTTACTGTGTGTGGAAAAACTGAATGATCTTGGAAATGTATTTTCAATACTGCTATTGACTGTCTCTTGGTTCAAGCTGAACCAGTGTGTGTTAGTATTTCCGCTTCACATGATCCACAGTTCTCTGCTAATAACTTTTCCCAGCTGCTGCCTCCTCTGTACAGCTCCGTCGCTGTTGTGCAGGTTCCCAGCTCCCAGCTGGGTTGCTCAGGGACAGCCTGGCTTGTGGGACCAAGGGCCATTCCCGCCATGACTGCCTCATCTGACTATACCTGCAGTGAAAAGAGAGGATAACAAACCCAGCACTGCTTCAAAGCAGTTCATACAACACCTTAAAAGGCTACATGTACAGCATCTTTATAACTGTACTGACTATTAGAGAAAGAAACAAGCTGGGAAACATTGCAATTTGGGAGGAAAAGGGAGAGTTCGATTCTATGTCTGCTTTATTGCAGTTGGGGATGGCATAGCACCTGCCATGCCAGCCTGATTTTGCTCTCGTAGCTTGCTCCACCACCCCACCATCCTCACAGAGTCAGTCACAAGTATCTTGGGGAGGGAATAGGGTTTTCTCTGTCATGCAAGAACCATGTTGGAAAATAGCAGCTGCTCCTGGGGAGTCCTGCTGCTTTGTCCCTGTAGGAGGTTTCAAACAAAAATCACCATAAGTAACAAAACGGGTGGCCGAGTTTTGTCTTGCTTTACCAGGATGGGACTCCAGCTGCAGTGAGTTTTCCCCCAGTTTGTGCCTCTCTGTGAGAGACAGGAGATCTCCAGGGCTTCACCCACCAAACTGGGGATTCCTGGAGGAACATACAAACTCAAAGCTCGACCTGGGGGAACTTTCAAGCCTGAGAGTAAATGGTGCTAAAGGGCTGTAGATCTTCTCTCAAACATGCAGAGCATTGTTAATGAAGGCAGAGTAAATTTACCTGCTTATATGATTAGCAATTAATAATTAAACCTCCATCCCAGTTGCAGTTGTAATGTAATCGTGATGTGTGTTTACCACTTGGTTTCAGCTCACTGTGAACTGATGATTCTCACGTTAATTCCTCTGTGTGCCAGACTTATCTTCTCTCCGAAGGAAATTATTAACAAATTCTTGTCTATCTTGAGGAAACGATTCCAGATTTGCATTTTTTTTTTTGGAGTGTACATGTTCTTTCATTCTCCTCTCAAGGACTTTTAGTCTTATCTAAACAAAACATCCCTGTTGTCATACCAACCATGTAAATTTGTGTTCATATGTCTTTCTGGTTTTCTGCTTACTTAGAATGTAACTCAACTCGTATCACTTCAGAACATAAATACCTACAAAATAGGACAATGTTATCCTGCCACCTATCAAAAAGATTCATTTCATAAGTTCGTTTTCGAGGAAATGGGTAATTCTGTAGCTGACAGACCTTGAGCACTAAAGGGTTTAGAAAAGCTGTAAGAGTTTGAACTTTTGGTGATAGTGAGGACCAGGGAGAGGACCCCCAGTCTGTATTCCTCCAGAGCATCTTCAGACTTTGGTCAGCCACTCCCTGTTGGTTCATATAAGAAACTGGCTGCAAAGAATGATTGCAAAAACCATCTTAAAAACCACAAAAGCACATGCTGCTGCATACGCAGTCCAGGAAACAAATACAATCAAAGGGATGAAAAAAGTAGTGAGCATTTGGGATTTAGCCATGACTGTCTTTTGCAGCCAGCGATGCAGACCACTAAGGCAATGCAGTAAAAGGATATTGTTGAGCTTTTCTGTTAAATTATGTTACACCTACTCTAATGGGAGTCTGGGGTGTCCTCAGGGCTTGACCAGACAGCTGAGAATTGAGAACATGAGGACCCTGCTCTCAGCCAAGGTGGAAATACAGATTTCAGGGTAACTAGAAGGAAGCAGGCAATGAAGAGTAATGGATTCTTTATTAATAGGGCATTGATAAAGTCTTTTAACCTCTGGAAGACACAGTGTCATCAACAGAACTGGGACAACGGTCAATTTATCTCTGTCACAGATGCCACTTGGTGATGCAAAATGCAAGTGATAAAAGGTAAGACCTGGACATAGTGTATTAATAGGGTGGCAGCTTCCAGAGGAAAACTCACCTCTTGAAAATAGTGTTATCAGAATGGCATATTCAATTTGCTTATCTGAATAGTATGAAATTTAGTCTCAACTGTTTGGGGTTATGTATTCAGAAAAAGTATTTTTAACCTCCTCTCTGTGGCTTGCCTCTTTGCACACTGCAGATTCACCAGTGATGTGAGTATTAAAAGAACACAGCACCAAACATAGCATCGCAGGTCCCAATCCTGCACTGCAATGGGCTTTGCTGAATCTCCTTAAAATCAGTCATATCTTATTTTCTTGTTGATATCGGCTGTGCTAGCTGACCTCATGGCAGACTGAGGCCTCAGAAAATACACATTTGTCTTTGCCTCTGGAAGAAGTCTCTGTTGATTCTACCATACGTGGTAGAGATGCATTGATCTTTTTCCTGTAATCTGCATGTGTACTGCCAGCAGTGGGATGCTGCTTCTGCAGAAAAGGAGTGCTTGCTTTGCGGGGAGGACAGTGAAGTTTATTGCTCCATATCAGTTTATGTCTCCAGGTCTGCTTTATCCAGCAAGATTTATTTTCACTTCAAAGACATCTGTGAAATGGTTCTTGGCAGATGTGGGTAAGGAAAACATGTCCTTTTGAACATGACTGGCGTTGCACTTTTGCAGGGTGCTAACTACAGGCAGTGCTTTGCAGAGCCTGTTAATTAGAGTGATTTCAGTGTATCTGGTGGTCATTAGCACAACCAAGCCCAGCTGGCAGGCATAGTCCAGCTCAGGCTGCAGTGGGCTTGCATGGAGAAAATGTGGACAGAAACCATGTAGAAACAGCGATACGTGAGACACTTCTTTGTAAACCAAACTTCCTGAGTCATCTGCCAAAGGGAGTGACCAAGTTTTTATCAAACACACATGGTCAACAGCAGAGAGACACTAGTACGCAAGTGTTACTGGGAGCGGGAACAGATAGGAACTGGCAGGCTGCAGCAGTGGGGAGGAAGAGGAGCACACAGACCTGCCCAGCACGAGGCAGGCTGCGTGTGGGAGGGAGCCTCTCTGCAGCATTGCGGGAAGCTACAGGTTCCTTGGCCTAGACTTGGTATAGGAGGGTCCAGACATGTCAGCTTGGTCCCATATTGCTGTGCTTGGACAGTAAGGTATGGATGGATCTAACATGAGGTCTGTATTAAGGTAGAGGCTAAAACGGACAGGCAGTCATGGCATGGTTTTCTAGGTTATGTCCTCTTCATTCAAAACGAAAGCACAAAGCTCTTACCTGGGCACGCACATGGACTGTGGGTCTTGGTCATTCTGCTCTATCCCCACTAGTCTTTGGTAGAGGAGATCTCTTGAATGCATGGTTTGGCCTAGAATTGTCTTGTCTGAAGGCAGGATATTGAGATTCCGCAGATCTGGGCTCTGACCGTAGCATTGCTACCTGAATTTAACTACATCTAGACTATGTCATACATAGAAGTAGTACACACAGAAAATCCAGATATCCTGGTTCTGCCATTGTCCAAGCTGAGAGCATGGACAGAGCACCCCATAGCTCCCTTGTGACCTGGGTGGTTGAGTTTCCATTCTTCCAAAACCAGAATACACCTGCACACATGTAAACATGAGCTTTTGCAACTACTAATGTAATGCAGTAATATTAAATATTGTAGTCACCTGGCAGAGTCTGGTCCCAGGTTTTACATATGAATACCAAACAAGCATCACCCAGATTATCCTGAATATTTACATTCTCTCCCTTCTCTAGACAGGCACTGCTAGCCCAGGCACTGCTGAAAACTTACTGGGAGCCATTCAGCAGGTGAGCGACAGTGAGCAGGCAGATAGTGGCGGGGATAGATGGACCTGCACCTCCCAGTAAATCTCAGAATACCAGTTTCTGTCATTTCACGTACTTCAGGTACAACCAGCCTCTCTGTGGCACTGCAGGGTAATTAATCATCTGTGTACTTGTGATACAGCAGGAGTGTTAGTGACTGTCTGTAGAAAGAGTTTCATAACTTTGAGTACCTGTACCCACTCAGCCTTCCTGACCCAGCAGGCTCTATCACCTGCGCCAGGCTCGGCACTTGGACTTGTACATAACTTGAATCCTAATCAGTGCCAAAGCACCCTGCAAAACAACGAAAAACTCAACTATTGATTTACACTTAAGGCTGATCCAGCAGAATATTAGATTTTGCTCACGTTTGTTCCCTGAGGCTGTACTGTCTGGTCCTGGCCGAGACTGAGGTATCACTGCTGACAACACGGGCGGCCTCATGAGCTCTGGGACTCTGCCAAGACACAGTTCTTTTGGCTGGAAGTTAGGAGGAGAATTAATATGATAATCGGTACATCCTTAAATTTTCTTCCCTGAGCTAGGTTTGGTGGTTTTTTGGGATGTATCCCAGCATCCTGGAAATTCTCCACCTGGCAGAAGGACTGGTTCTCCTGAGCAATGCTTGTAGCCTACTGGCCTGTGTCTGCTGGTTGGGAGAGGAGATGGCCTCCAGGACAGGGGCTGGGCATGGCAGCCTGGCTGACCTAGTGGTATGTGGGATGGTGAAGTTTTGGAGAAGTGAAACATGCAGAAATGGATAAATAGTTGGTTCAAATTTTTTAGAAGACTGAAGAATCGTAGGTTGGCAGAAGCCAAACTTTTTCTTTTCCTACCCCTCCCTCACCCAATTTTCTCCCTCTCTTTTCTTCTCGCTGCCATTTTTCATCCTTTCTTCCTTTCCCCCTTCATTATTTTTAATGGGGAAATGTAAAGGATGTGTTTGGTGAAATTAGAATACATATCAAGAACTGCATGTGCTTTATAGATGTTATCGTAAAGACACAATTGTTGTGACAGAGTGCTGGAGAGATGAAAATAAGAGTGCCATTTCAGCATCTTCCATAGCATGAGTCAGAGAGATTGATAGTTATCCTCTTACAATTACAATTTTTATTACCACAGCCCATGGCCATTGGCATGCTATGAATGGATGCCATTTTCTTGGAGTGTTTAGTCTTTCATAATGCTTTAGAGAAAATCAAGATGGGCTGGAGATACTTACTACATAATACCAAAGGGAAAATCATGTTTTGTGTTGCCTCAGGCTGGGTTTTCAAGCTCCAAACACCAGACATAAAGCACATTAGGTATCCGCACAGAGCAAAGCTCAGCAGAGCTTACATGTCCCCAGGGCTCTGGAGCACCAGGAATGGGCTGAGACTTGGGAGCTGGGCTGGGCACTCCGGGGGGATGGTCCGGCTCTGCTGCTCTCCCCATTTCTGAGCATTCCTGATCTGAATTCAGAGAGGCACCTGAATTCACAGAGAACCCGGCCTGTGATCTGCATCAAAAAAGCCATTTCGTTCCCTAAGGGAACTTCACAGAATCACAGAATGGTAGCGGTTGGACGGGACCTCTGTGGGTCATCTAGTCCAACCCCCTGCTGAAGCAGGGTTGCCTACAGCAGGCTGCACAGGACCTTGTCCAGGCGGGTCTTGAATACCTCCAGAGAAGGAGACTCCACAACCTGCCCTTCTCTACTTTTTCTTTCCTTGAGGCAGACACTGACCCCAGACTGACCCAATGAATGTTAAATAAGCCATGGCACTCTTTTGTAGAGCGCTATTTTTGGTCAGCTTCATGAAAATCCTGCTATCATAGAGAACAATTCCAATATTTCCCTTTTAATAGGATTCATATTACTGCATCAAGGAGACTCCAACACCTGTACTAGAGCCAAGGAGCAAACTGGAATACATTTTTCCTTTGAGACTTTCCCCAATGTTCTATAGTCTTCAAAATTCAGCTCCCAAGGAATGCAAGAGGCTGTTTGGTACAACTTCACATTTGCACAGGGAATTTCTGTGCTTGCCCTGACTTTTCTGGGAGGCAGGGGTAGCAGTTTTGCATGAATCGCCCTCCTGGAGCTCACACCAGCCTGGAGAACACGACACATCACAAGTGTTTCAGCTGCTTTATTGACAGGCAGAAGTGCTGCACTTCTGATGGGATCTGCATTGTCTTCATCAGTGCCCTCGGGGTGGACTTAGGATCCCTTTGCCTGCTCGGCTGCCTGTAGGCTTGCGACGATCTGCCTCATGGTGCCTACGCCTCTTTTGAGAGTAGGAGGCAGACTGCTAAAACAAGCATTCGCTTCTGAGCATCACGTCAGGCTCACACGCCTGTGCCTGTACGCCTGTGCCTCCATGGCCAGTGGCTTCTGCAGCTCCCCAGTCTAGCCAGTGGCCGCTCGGCCGTGTGCAGAAGATGGACCCCTCAGGTGTCTGCTCCCACCTGGCGTGGATGGATGCTGGACAGGGATGATGAATTTCCTCCCTGGGTAATGACACCCACTGAAGGTCTCACAATATGCCAACCAAACAAGCCTAAACTGAGTATACAGACAACCCACTTCTAATTCAAAACAGGCCTGATTTTTCCTTTAAAAACCCGTAATATGCGGGTTTATTTTCTGCAACTCTTCCAGGCCGGTTACCCCAACTGTTGGCAAACTGCTAGGATGGGGTTGCCATGGATACGCTCTGCACTGATTCACATGAAATACATCATTGCATTATCCCCAGAGTGGTGAAAGCCTTTCACAGCTGATAATTTTTAAGAGAATGATTCATCATTAAATATATCATGGCAGCTCTGCATTGTTTGCTCTTCCTTGGAAGCATAATCTGGAAATAGGCAGCTCCTGGGATGCTCCTGAAGTTGAGGGAGAGATTGTGAGCAAGATGCCTGCAGCAGAGCACAGTGGCACTCGGATTTCATTCAGCCTGTGCTGAGAGCAAGAAAAGGTCCTGTGCAGCACAGCTGCCCGCTCGCTTAGGGTCATGTTTTGAGGAAAAAATACCTCAATCTGTGTCACGTCCCACCGAAACCCATGGGAATTGCCTAGGGGATGGATGGTGGCATCACAGTCCAGCCATGTGGCTGCAAGGACCCTGGGCTGTAGCAAATGTTATTTTTCGTATTCACCTGTTGAGACACTATTCTGTACAGTTAGGGGAAAAGCAAAATCCACGTTAGAGCCAGCTGTCTGCAAGGGGGCCGTGTCTTTCCCCAGGCTGTTATGCTGCATTCAGTCCCCCTTTACCAGTTGGCACCGGCTAGGAAACTAGAGTGCCATCCCAAAATGGAGCTGGAATGAGTCCATGGCTGTGCACACCATGGGGATTTTTTTTGGGTTATGTCTTCTGGAGTGACCTGAGACCTGTGAAGCAGCAGGCCTGGAGCTAAGGAAACAGGCATTACACTGCCTGCTCTGGTTTTGAAATGGTGCATTGGGAGAATTTGCCGAGAACACAATAACTTTCTTTTCAGAAATGGGCCTTTGTCAAACAGCTGCCTCTGCACTTAGAAAGTAACCCCAAACCACCTCAAATGAACAAAAACTGGGCTGTGTGTTCTTAACTCCAGGCCAAAATAATTCTCAGTTATTCCCAAGACAAAACTGTTTCCTCTGTCCCTAAAAGCCAAAGACGTACATTTCATGCATAATTAAAGTGAGATTTTAGCATACATCAGAGCCTAGGGTTGTGTGAGGCACAAATGGGGCTTTCCAAACAAAGCTTTTGGTTACCAGTCATTTTAAGTGCAGGAAATAATGGCATTTGTGAGTCCTCCGAGCCCTCAGAGAGGAGTTTCTGCCATGACTGATGGTTCCCGGTATATTAGGGCTGCAGTCAGTATAGCAGCTTCCCCTGGCTGGATGGAAACACCAGGGAGACCGGAATCACTGTTGGGCCCTGAGCCCACAAGACAGAGACCCACACCACGCTGCCATGCTCTGCCATTGCCCTATGCCGACCGCTCTCACCTAGCCAGTGGCAAACCAATACACACCATGAGTATTTTTGTAGTTCTAATACCCAGTGAGTTTTCAATCCTTTAATCCCCATTTCTGTTCTTCTTTGAGAGCAGCCGCTAATGGGTGAGGGACAAGGATAGCAGTTCCCATTTGTGTACTACCAGCACTCCTGCTAAATCTCTCTTCCTTGGGTCAGAAGTGGCATGGCTTTTCCTGTGAGACTTTGAAAGAGCTAGCTCTGCTTTTGCTGAGATCAATAATAACTGTCAGTATTGCAGTGGTGGTAGGCAAAAAAACCTGGCTCTGTTGTGCTGGGCACAAACCTCAATCCAGTGTCTTCTCCTGACACTCCTGGTAGAGTGGATCCAGGGCTCAGGGATGTGTTTGGTCAGTGGGGTTGGTAGCCTGTGGGGTAGCCTGCAGATTTTCCATGTCCCCGCTCCCATCCGTGCTGAGTTTGTAAGGGAAACACTTTGCAAGTGGAGGTGTCTTCCAGGACTCCTGTATTTCATGGGCTATCCTGCGGAGCAGAGTACACCATAGTGCCCTCTGGTTCGTGTTCTTTAGAGAATGGAGGGGGGACTTATTTTCATCAAAAAAAGACTGAATTTTCACTTTTTCCCCCAAAACCTTAGAGCCACAAGAACTCAAAGATGAGAGGACCAGCAGTGGTGAGAACTGCGGGTCCTGGCGAGGAGAGAAGGAAGGTGTCAGAGAAGTGCTACTATATCATGTCCTTGTCTTTGGGGTTATGGTTCATTTGAACTCCCAACTCTACTTGCCCAAGGCAGTATTCGTCATTATCAGCCAAGTAAATTATCCAACCTTTTCTACAAGGTTAAGAGTGAGCGATTAGTGCTAGCTGTCCAGGCAGACAACCTCTGGCAGTGGCACCCTGGCATGGCAGCACGCACATGTGTGTGCTCCTCCCGACCGGAGGGCCATGGCCCGTGTCAGCATCTCCCAGGGCCAGCTGAACCCCCCTCTCCAAGCGGCTCAGCTCCTTCCCCAGCAGCCCACCACCTACCACCAGCTTTTCACCGTATCACAGGTAACCCTCCCTTCTATCTGGGCTCATCCCAATCCTTATTAAGGGTTTGCTTCAGATAAGAGCATTGAGAAAACATGATCTCCTTTCCCCTTTCTTGCTCCCTCTCAATGACATTGTCCCCTTCCTGATGAGAATGGGCTGTCTGTAAATCCAAATCCACTGCCTGCACTGGGCTGTCCCTCTTCAAACCCAGGCATGGTGCTGACCTCACGCTACCTCTCCTTTCTCCCTGCCTAATCCGCTCTGCCCTCCAACTATGGCACAGACTGCTCGCCCCGCTCCAGACCACCATCACCCCAGCACCCTCAGCATCTCAGGATGCAGGGTGGTTCAGGGGACAACTCGTGGAGCTAGACACTGGGGAGTTTTCACCAGGGTGACATGGAGGGGGGAAAGGGGAGCTGTTCCATAAATATGTGGTTTTCTTCCACGCCAGATGAAGCCAGGTATCCCTGACTTCACGTAGGTCTGGGGGCTGAACGGACATCCTGGGAGCCAGCTCGGGGAGAGGAAAGGCGGGGGGAGCCTGCGGTGCTTGCCTGCTGCTGCAGGGTGAAGGCTGTAAGAGCTGTGGGTCCTGTCAGAGCTGGTCGCTGCAGAGGTGAACCCAGCCTGTGTTTGTTTCTCAACCCATGGTTGTCCTGTCAAGGTGATCAATAGAAGTGGGTCAGAAGAATTTGATGCGAATGACGAGGTGTTGTTAGAGACGAGTATGCAGAAGGGAGATGGACAGTAAGGGAGAGCTGCAGCCCTTTCACCTCACTCAGCCTCATCTGAATAAGAACCAAAGCCATAGGATTTTAGGTGGATCTCCACTTGACATATATCTAATGCTCCCACCTCTCTCTAATTGCCATCTCAACTCAGTGAGGTTGCAAAAGGCCAGGGTGCGTTAGGCCTGTATCGATAATTGATTTATGGAAGGGGATGTTGACATATACTGTGCTTAGAATAAACGTTGTCCTTAGGGCAGGTGCAGGGTGGAAGAAGATTCGAAAAAAATTAGTTTCCTTTTCCCGCGCAGAGCCGTTTAGCATCCTGGATTTCAGAGGCCTTTCAAAAACTTCCATAAGCCGGTAACAAAAAAGTAGGTTACAATTAAACTCTCAGTTTCAAAAGGAATCTGCTTGGAATTATATATGATGTATGTAATTATACTGGGGATTGACTGTGCCTCAGAGCTATTCATCAGGAAAGACACCGAAGGTGTCATGTGCTTCGCAAAGGCTGCATCTGCAGCTCACACCCAGTGCCCCATGGCAGGGTCCAGGGCACCTTCCCTTGCCCCTGCTCCAGCGGCACGTCCAGATCCTGCTGGCAGGATCCACGGGGCTGAGCAGGGAGTTCAGACTGTCTGATCCTCTTGGTCCTTGTTGTTTGGCTTCATCTACTCCCTGCAAAAACTGCAGGCTAATGGGAACTGGTTAAAGCAAATGTTAATAGGAGTCTGTGTGAAATGAGTTGCAAAGAAATCAAATGGACTTCTCCCCTTGGTGTCACAGAAAAAACCCATATCATTTTCTTGGATGCAAAAATTCCTGTAGGACATCACCGCTTTGGAGGATCACCTAATCCATGTCTTAGAGGCAGAATCTGCTGGTGGACCCAGCTAAGGAGAGTTTTCTCCATAGGAAGTTCATCAGGCAAAGTCAATAGGAAATTAGTATCTTTACGGTCAACTGAGACCTGGGCCTTTGGATGTAACACTGCATGTTTGATAGCTCATTCACTGTCTGCTCAGAGCATGGCAAGTGAGAAGCACAAACACAGGGCCCTGAAATTCTCCATCACGTTCCGTTCTGTAAATGAGAGATTTCCAGGCAGGAGACGTTATGGATCCCAAGCAGAACGGTGGAAGAACCACATGTCAGCAGGGCATGGCTCTGGGCTCACCAGCCCAGCCTAAGGCAGCACAGGGAAGGGCTCTTTTGGGGACATCTGCACAGAGCTCCTCCAAGATGCCCCACAAGCTGCACTCCTCATAACCAGAACCCACTGGGTCTCAGGTGCTCAATGCTCCTGGTGCAGCCTTCATGAACCAGCAAGCGAGAAGCAAAGAGAAAAAATCTCCTTTGCTTCTGGAAACACAGCTTTGCCCATAGGTATGTATCTGTGCATACATGACCTAGGGTGCATGTTTAACTGGTTACATATTAAATAGGTATCACCTGCCTTGCAAATTAGGCTGTGCACTGAGAGCCTGTGTTGCTCTTTGTGCCTACACTTGCCTGGATGTGGGTAAGCAGCAGATTTTAGGCGTCAGAACGGGTGTATGGTAAGGAGCACAGTACCTTTCCTCATTATAACTAAGACCAATTCAGTGGTTCTTCTACCTCTGTTAAGGGACCTGTGGGAATCCCTCAGTTAGGACAATAGCTGATGCAGTTCTAATACCCCAGGTTCTCCTTTTGCAACCTGTAACTTGACATTTGCAAGTGCTCACAAAATCAGATCATGGGTCAGTTAACTTTGCTTGAGCCCTGAGCTGCATTATCTATTGAATTCCTTAATGTTGTACTGTTTCTTCCCTCGGTGAATTCAGTAAATGGCATTTTGACCTGTTCACTAATGCATCTTACTGCAGATGGAAACATTACTGGATGGTGGAAGCATAGCTCTGAAGTACTCTTAAACCTGCAGTATAACAACACATTTGAGGAGCGTAGGTAAAACGCAGTAGTTAGTGGCTCCATCTCTTTTCGGCGAAGGAAAGCAGGGAGGAGGAGAATGCTTCCTGCCTGAACCTGCTTCTGCTCCCATGGGTAGCTAACTCCAGCCTCTGCCCAGTCCTGCAGAGTTGATGGTAAAAGCAGGGTTTGCACAGTTTTTTCGAAGTCTTGTGTTTCCCTGTTTGGGAATTAGTTTGGACTGATGTAGCTCACAAAGAAGCAGGTCTCAGGTCTGTGCAGAGACCGAGATGAATCTGAGTCCACAGAGGCTTTGCACCCGCTGCCTCTCTGTGCTGGGGCTGCCATGTATCACAGCCAGCACAGTGGCTCACCAGCATCCCCTGAAGTGGGATTACTGGGGGCAAGGTGGACTCAGTCATACTGACTGCTACCCACCAGGACATCAACAGTTCCCTGTTGGCACCTAGGCTCTCTGAGCTGCCCAAGTAGTTTCCACTAAAGCACTTTGCCTCTAGAAGCTTGTCTTATGTTAAAATTCTTGATTTCCATGGCGTGTTGGTACTGCAGTCACAGTGTGCTGACTGTGTGCTAGCCTAAATCGAGTTTGGCCAGCTCTGCTGGGAAAGAGGTGCTTGCACAAGAGGCCAGCCCACACCGGGGTCTGCTCCCTGCATAAGCACAAAGTTACTGAGGTGGTGAGATGTTTTACCTGCCTGTTCTGGAGTGGGGATATCAGCAGAGATGTGTTTTGTGGAAGAAAACAGTAAGGGAAATACTGTGTTTGATGAAGTTGAGATGGTACAACTTTGATTCAGTTTTTAAATTACTTTTCATTCTAAGATGCATCTTATTGCCTACAACACATGGTAACAGAGTGTTTCTTAAGGTCATGCTTAGAGCAAAATTTTTCAGTATTCTCAAAATGGTTTTTAATTATCTGAAACATATTCTCAGCAATGTTGATGTGCAGTAAATGTCATAACATCTTTATTTCTTATGAGAAACAAAAAGTCTGCCTCTTGACAAGCTCTAGTCTTAGCATGAAGTTGCTTGGTTAAAGGCAAATACCTGAAGCTGCATATCGGAAACCTTCAACTCACTTCATTGCACACCAGAAAATTATATAGAATTACATAGACCTATTGTATGGAGTGACCCTTAGTCATATTGTCTAAGCTGCTGATCACAACAGAAATAAGATGTATATAGTAATCTTCTTACTGAGAAACCTAAACAAGGCCAGTACTGTGGTGGGGTCACTTATCTCTGGCTATAATAAGGTTACTATACAAGGAGATATTAATATTGGGAAAAGCATGCTGGAGATATCACGTTTAAGTCAGTGTAATTATTTCTGTCCTAAATAGGTGATAATAGAAGGTTTCCTTTGTGGTTCAGGAGTGAGTATCCACCCTCCAGAAAGGAAAAGGACTGAGCAGGACATCCCCATGGGAGGTATAAGTCTGAGTGCCTTGTACAGTTCATTCTGACTTCCCTAAACAAGTCTCGCAGAACGCGTTGTTCACTCTAGCATTAACAGATCATGCTGTCCAACAAAGAGGTGTGTGTGGAGTGTGTCTCCGTGGTGTTGGAGTAGTGGTAAACACTGATTTTCAGTAAAACTAAACACCAAGGTCGAGCTGGGAATCCTAGGCTGACATTACATCTGGATCCCCCTTCCATTCCAAAAACAGCCAAAAAGGCCATCAGAGGCCTCAGAATGCTTCTGTTCTTCCCATGAGCTCCCTCTTGCACATTTCCCCAGCCTCCTCTGGCACCGAGCCCACAGGCCGAGCGTGGAGCCCAGGCAGGGCAGTGGGAAGGTGGGAGGCATATCCACGTTACGGCTCTCAAGGCACACAGTGACAGCAATTTGAAATCCAGATGCATTTTAGCCAACGGGTAACTTTCTTTCAGTGTCTGGGTTTTCAAGAGGCAATTGGAAAAATACAAAGAGCCAAGGAAGAATTAATGGTTTAAAATGAAGATTTACACCTTGTGTTTGAAACCTAAGTAACAAAGCATTTTTCTCTAAGGAGAAAAAATGTTTTAGCAAAAAAGTCTTTTTTTTCCCTGGGGAAAATATATCCTAGTCATACTAGTAATTCCCAAAGTGGGATCTACAGAGGGGGTGTGGAACATTTCTGGAGCTGTTCCTTGGAGGGCAGAAGTGGCCAGTGAGGGAAATTTTCTCTTACAGCACTCTGCATGGAAAAATTGGAGTCATTAGTTTGCATAAGAGGGTTCACTTTCAGGGCTTAGCTTACGTGCAGGCTCCCCTCCAGCAAAGGCTTTTTTGAGACACAGCAGTCCCAGTGAAGTGAGTGCAGAGAGGGGCTGGGACAGATCCGGGGCAGGAATGACCTATTGGCCTCTCTCCTCCCTTGGCACCAGTTATCGTCCAGTGCAAAACGCTCTTTAAAAATAAATCTGGAAGCAGACACTGGCCCAGTTCACCACTGATGAACATGATGGTCATGGAAACAGTCACGGGAACAGCGAGCAGGGGCGCAGGGAAGGCGTGCCACAAAGATCCCGTTAATACAGAAATCATTTTCCAGAAGCACAAACCTGAGATTGAGCAATACATTTCTGGGACAAAACCAAAACCATTAATCTTAGTTGTACTGAGTACTTGCAACTCCTATTCAAAAAAATGCTTTGGAGAAAAAGTCCCTGAAACAATGCTTAAAAGATGAGGGGGAGCCTCCGGTGTGCTTTCGTCCTCGCTTTCTTGCATATTATGTATCAGAGAGCGCTCTCCCAGGTTTTGGTTGATACCAGGCCTACCGCTGCTGGTGTGGAATAGCAGATCAGCTCTCCTGAAGTAATCACCTGGGACATTAAGCTTATTGGGCATGTGTCTGGAGACAGGGGCTGTGTAGGGGAGGTGAGGGAAACCCGACCCCAAAGGAGTTTGGGTGCTGAATTGTCACCTGAGCTGGCAAAGGACCTCCACTTGCTGGAAGTGCCTAATCCAAAGGTGTTGCTCATTAGACTTTCAATACACAGGATCACCAAGGGAAAGACAGCATCAAGACCTCAGGATTCAGCAAGGCTATGCACCAGGCAGAGCAGTATTTCTGAACTCTTCTTGTCTGGCTTACTTTTTGGAGGGGTACGGCAGGACAAAGAACACAAATGTATGCAAAAAACCTAGCCACAGCGTCCATCTTACAATTCCATTATTTCTTAAAGACGAATATTCTGCAAAAGGCCAGTTGTTCCACCAAAAAGCGTTGGTGACCCCCTGTCTTCTGACATCACTCCCTTTCTCTCCTTCCATGGGATCCTGAAAAGCAAGAGGCAGTTAACTGCAAACAAAAGGAGGAAATTTAGAGCCCTCATCTGTTTTTGCTTGCTCTTAGAGATGATGATGAATTAGACCACTGGGATGATCCATTGTGTAACCCATCTCTGTTGGCATGGGCCAAACCTGGCCCCCGCCATGTCTGTGCTTACAGCTTGGCTCTCCCTGCAGCGGGTGAGTCACCGTCCACTGTTCATTCATGAAAGTCAAAAATGGCAGTTGGGAAATGTGCCAAATCTTTTAGAAATATTTGCTCCTCGATTACTGACCGGCTTTACAGCAGATATGGGGACAGGAGGGACACACGACGCGCACTGCAGTGGGCTGCAGACAGTCAGAGAGCTGTGATGGTTGACAGGGTGCTGCATCTGCTCTGTCACTGGTGTGTGCATCCTGCATGCTCTACAGCCGAGCCTACGCCTCAGAGCCTGGTTTCTTTCCAAAGGCATAGTGATGAAACATCTATTGTGCTCAGAAATCTCTTCAAAACAGAAAACACATCTATCTAGCCCTTTGCCCTTTGGCAAGTGGCTTGAGCTCTTCTTCACCTGGATAACCCGGGAGATTCATTTTGTGAGCAGGGTGTCAGTTCTCATTTACCTAAAAGCTCCCGATACTCTTAGTGCTTGCAGATACTGCTGCTGTCATGGCAACAAGGTTATTTATGCATAACAGATACCTACATTTCTTTTTTTTTCCACATTGCTAAGTAGAGATAGGGTCAGAGGGGCCATAAAATGGAGTGGGAAACTCTCAGCCCCTTGCACAGATTAGTAAACCCTCCAGACCTCCTTCCCCTTTGCTGGCACCTGGCTGATCTGGTTCAAGCCCCTGTAACTGACTTCAGTCCAGCCCTTCATCTGGCAGGAACCAGCAACAGCCGAAGGGCATGTGGAGATACAACCAGGAGATGCCAACATCCCTTTCAGCGCAGGCTGAGACGCGCTGATCTCCATGCAGAGCAACCCTGTCATGGATCAAAGCACCATTTTCCAAGCTGCCTTTGTCCACCTGACCCTTTACTTAACTTGATTAGTAATGTATGCTTTATCAATACCATTGTTCAATTATTTAATAGCCAGGCCACCAAGGAAACATCAACATTCCTGTTGTCAGACCTAGGCTGATGAACAAGGTTCTAGGGCTGCAATTTCTATTTAGTTAAGTTCTCCTTTAAATTCTTTCTGGGTTTCATCTGTCCGTTTTCCATGGCAACCAGCGAGGACCAGAGGTCAAAGAGGGAGAGGGAGTCATCTCATTTAAATTAGATGAAGCTCTGTTAGCCACCGGAGTGTTTCACATGTGAAGGGTTTTCTACGAAAGGGCCCCTTGCTCGAGGAGAGAGGTAGCGTGTGTCCTGGCAAACCTCCCTCTGCAGAGCTTTGTTGTCTTCCTTCGCTGAGGAGTTTCTTCTCAGGACCTAAATCAATTCTATTTACATATAATATTGAGTCTAAAGACTGGAAAAACCCTCCACAGAAAGAGGAGAGTAAGTGGATTCCCAGAATTCATTGTCAGATAATGATCCAATCTCCTAACAAATAAAAAGCCTCTCTTCACAGCTCACACACGCCGCTTCACTTGGCCTTGCGGATGCTTTCAGCTGCCTGCCTCCAGTAAAGCCTGCGCTTTGCTGGGGCTTTGTCCCAGATGCTGTGACACTAAGAGTGACACCGGGTAGTCGTGATGGCAGTGGCACCTTTGCCCTCCTGCGAGTCTCCCTGAGCCCAGCACCACACGTTTGCTGCGAATTCTGATGTTGGGCACGTCTCCAGGGGATCAGCGGGACCCCACCGGGTGCTGGGTGCCTTTGCTGGCGCAGCTCTGGGTGCTGTTTGCCGCGACCCTTGGCTGTCACCGCTCCAAGGGCTGCACAGCCTCTGTCTCTGCCCAGACATGGCACACGCCACACATCTCCATGAGCTCGATTTATTGCTACTTAAAACCAACACTCCAAGTGGCTCAGTATCTTCTGTGTCGAGGTGTCGGAGCAGGGGAGCGCAGGGAATTTCCCTGTCCTGGGCATCCCAGTGAGAAGGGGCAAAGGCAGGGGGTGGGGGAAGACCAGCACTCCGAAGTCAAGTGAATCATCCTTCCCCATCGGCGTCGGCGGCTGTTCCCACAGCGCAGATCCCCTCCTCGAGCCCCGCCGAGCAGAAATTAAAATAGCTGCCTATGCCGGCAGTCGCTGAGCAGGCGGGAGTGAGGAGCACTGTCCCAGGGAAAAGAAGGGCACGTGAAGCGGTAACAGTAATTTCCTCTTATGTAACTATTGCCTAAAATACTTCACAGTGGGCTCATAGATAAATAATTGAAGATAATCCAGAATTAGCTGTCATTTTGTATGTCAGAAAGTAAAATACTCTATTGCTTCTGTGCCAGTTAGGTATCGAAATCACCCCCTTTGTGTGCTGAAATGAGGCCGCGTGGCTTTGGAGGCTGACCAAGAGTGCACAAAGTGTGCTCGTATACATCGCAGCTACTCAATGTTTGGGGCAAAAATTGTTTACTGAGAATAAATCACAAGTAATTCTGAACAATGGATAATTGAGAAATTTCTAATTCACCCACAGGCAGTTTGCAAGTGTGGGGAGGGGGGGGAGAGGGAGCAACATTTGTCAGATAAATTATTTGTGAATTAATCACTCTGATGCTCTCTGAAGTCGATGGGGTACTTGCATAAATAAGACTATTCATGGAGAAGACCAAGTCTTTAATGGTGCTTTGAGAATGGTAAATTCATTAGCTGAAAGCACTGATTATGAATCAAAATGATAGGGAGGGGAGAAAATCAAGTCATAATTAGTCACTTAAATTGTATCAAGTAGCAAGCAACTGATTTTAAATATGTCCAAACAAAGGGGAAATTATTCGTTCTGATGAAGCCAGTCTCCCTTGCCCTTTTAAAGATTTATGAAGTAATGTCAATAAATTATGGCTCTTGGGACTCAACCTATAAAAACTGCACAGAAACGCAATATAATACAACATCAGACAAGTGCGCTAGACACAGTGGAACAGAAATTAAATGCATATTTATTAATGAGGTATATAATGAGTCTCATGTCACCCAAATATTGACCAACTCTCTCTAGCCTAAACTCTGCTCCTCACTCCTGTTGTTACTGATTCTGTCTCTGGCTGCTCTTCTAACACTGAAGTCGGACCCTGTTTGAGCACTGATAAGCTTAATTACACTGCTGAAGGACTTCTTGTAAAACTAAGTGATCTGAATTAATTGTGGTGCTGGTGAATTATGTAGCACCCCCATAAAGACCCATTTGGAGTTCCCCCTCTTTCACAGGGCAGCATGGGATCTGGATTTCCTCGAATACATTTTCAACTTCTGTCACAATGATGCTTCAGGGGCAGGGCAGGTCTGCGGTTTTGGGCTCTTTTTCTCCAAGGTGATGTGTTGAAAGGACAGCATAGGAAAAACAGTATTTGCTACAAAAATTCAGGCATACCGGTTCTGGTGCTGGGGGTGGGGGTGGTGTTACTGTTATTGTCGTAATTACTGTTATTGCTATTAAGGAAACATTAATCATGAACTCAGTGCTCTCCCTAGCAGATATTTTTATCCAAATTATATCATGGTGGGCTCCTAGCCGGGACAGAAATGAGAAACAGTGGTGGACTCAGGGAAGGACAGACTATATTTAAAATAGAAAGCACTGAGCCTCTTCTGAGTTTGATCCAGAGCTAGCAGAGCTAATGACGCCTCACAGGAAAACCAACTTTTATCCAGGATTTCCCAGCATTTTGCATTAAGGCAGAAATGTGCTCATGTGTGTCTGGGTACTGGGAGGGGCGAAGCCCGATTCAGAAAAGCACTTGAACAGATGCTTCAGCTTGGGTCCACGCAAGTCCTACTGAAATCTGTGAGACTTCAACACATGCTTGAGCTATTTGTCAGAGATTGACGGGACTGTTCAACATGCAGCATGTGCACCGGGGTTTCCTTCAGCTGGCAACCTCGCTGCTGGAAACTATACATTAAACCTGGGAAAGGTGTGTGAGCAGTCAGCAGTGTCATGGTGCTAGCAAATCGGGGAGCAGCCCTTCTGCTGAGACCTCCCTGGCTGCTGAGTCGGTCGAGCTTGCAATCGCATCTGTTAAGAACCATGCCGAGATTCGCCAGGTCGTTTTTCCTCCACCCATCAGACACCATTGGAGAGGATCCGCAGGGTGGGTTGGCACCTGCCTTCTGGATGCAGAAGACTCTGCTTCATCAAACTTCTCCCATCACCCAGTCCTGCCCTGCTCTATTTTTGGTACCAATAAATCTCCTGTAGACATCCGCTTTGTCACAGCCTGTTCCCCAGCCCCTAACTCCACAGGCTCTTCTCTGCTCCAAATGTAATTGCTCTTCAGCCTTTTTTTTTCTCCTTTTTTCCTGCTGTCTGGAACCATAGCTCATCATCCTACACTTCTCATTATCTTAATTAAACCAGGGCAAATCAAGGGCCTATTTTATAACCTGATATTACCCTGTACAATTTCTTTGCTCAAAAGATGTGAATTAGCGCTGAGATATCTCCTCAGAGGAAATTGGCACTTCAGTTCCCTTGGCTTTCAGTACCGTGGTTGTCTGAGCACGGCCGAGCAACAAACTGAGCTGCATGCTCCACTGTCCCCATCACACTGGGTAAAACCAGTCTTTTCCATAGCAGCCCAGCTCCTTCCCCCTCTCTCTGGTGCTCCTGTGTGGCTGCTTTGGTCCCACTGCAGCTGCCAAGCAACATCCCTTCAACTGATCAATCCTCCTCCCAGCTACCCTCTAAGTAAAATATTATTTTACATGATGTGGCATCTGAGTCCCATTACAGGGAACAGGACTGGCATCTTCCTGGTGCACACAGTCTCATGTTTTCAGTACAGATTTGCTGCTGACCTGATAATGTTATTCTCCGGATAAAGGTGGTTTAGCTTTTCTGTACTGGAGCTAGATGTTTTCTCACACTAGTCCTTTCCAGACTCTGAGTTCCAGGAGGATCAGAAGGAAAAAAAAGGGGGCTCAAATAATTTAAACTGACTTTTTTTTATGCTGTTTAGGAGCCATGGCCCTCCTTTTATACCACTAGGAGTAGGAGCATTTGGATACCTTTACTCAGGTGTCTCATCTTGTTATGGTTAGAGGTATTTGGGTAATGGAGATTACCCAATTTCAGAAACAGAATATGAAATGAAGAGGGTGTAGAGGTGCGTGCGGCCAGGAGAGGGTGCTGGGAGCCAGGTACCAACCCCACCGTCCCCAGGGATGGGCACCTGGATGGACACACGCAACCCCCGTCAGTGTAAATATGGGCCAGTCATTACATCTCAGTTCTGCTGTGTAAATGTTGTTGATAATAGTGCTATTCAGTCCTTTCAGGAGAATTATCTGCTGTTTAATTAAGCAATGTTTGTACAATATCTAGGAAAGGCTCTGTTGTAAACATATGGCGTGCAGCTCGGAGTGCATCGGCGGGGAAGCTGCCGTTTACTTCGTACAGCAGTAACTGATCTTACTCTGTGCACGTCTCGAGATGAGCTATGGAAGAAGGGAGGTAGTACCTTTAGCACATCTGTTTCTCAGAGAAATCATGGGATTTACCCAGCTCAAGAGAGGCCCCGAGGACCACACCAGGAAGGTGGCCGTCTCAACCCTTGGGTCATTTGTCTGCATAATGAACAGTGATATTTTGTGGTATCAGGATGGGCAAGGTGACTACCTTGGCATTGAGGTAGCAGAAAGTTGAGAACAGATTACTTGGACATTTTATGGCTTTGCTCTCCTCATGTTTGTTCTATTTATGCTGCGGTATCAGGTCTTATTTTGGAGCTATCTGGCTGACCCATCAGCACAGCTCTGGCTCTGGGCAGTATGGGTTCTGTAGACTGAAAGCAGGGTCTCCCTGGGAACTCTAGTTTGGGAGAGGTGTTGGGAATTGTACCCAAGGGCTTGGCAGAACATTAACGTGGTATTAGACATGAGTCACCAAACGCCTTTCTCTAATGAGCTTCAAAAGTGGAGTACCATCTGGCCTCACCTTCAGCACCTCAGTTACGTGAACATCCTACAACCGCGTGTCCAGGGGGCACCAGGGAGGCTGTCTTGTGTCACGGGCTTCACGCTCCTCCGGTGCGGGGACTGTGTGGGCCTTGGGGTCTGCTGCTTTGGTGGGAGCCTCTGCAAGAGCAGGAGCTTCAGTGCCTGCTGGGAGAAACCTGGTGGCTCAGTGGCAGTGAGGAAAGTGCTGACAGAGAAGCTGTGGTTAAAATATCTGTACCCATGTTGCAGCAAAGCCGATGGGAAGCAGGAGGGGAGCAAATACTGAGTAAGGAGATTTTCTTGCAGTGAAACTATACCTTTAAAATCTCATGTAAAGGAGATGTTAGTTGCAGGAGCAAACAATTGACTGCTCTGGTTTTACAGGGAAAAAAGAGGTTCAGATGATATTAGACATCATTTCTTTTCAAAACACTGCCAGAAGATTTTCCGTTTTTATCCAGAAGTGCAAATACATTTTTAAAACATGCCTCCCCCCCTGCTGTCTGACCACTGCAAGACATTCAGCCATATTAGCAAAGCTGATGGCTGCTAAATGGCCTTCTTTCCAGCAGTAATGAGCTGCATTTAATAATGAATTAAACATCATTAGCTGGGGAAATTTTTGGTGAATGCTTCTTTAATATCATTGTGCAGCAATTATCACTGGAGTGAATAGCTCAGCTCTGTCCAGCTGCACCATTTGTCATTATTTGGAGGAGCAGTCAAATCACTCTGGTCCAGGAGGGCTAATAACATTAAGTGACACTGAGTAAAGTTTAACAAGTGTTTCTGTTCATCATGCAGACCGGAATAACTAAGATGCTCATTCCTGCTCCACCTTGCTTCTGTATCTGGATGACCTAGCTAGCCTGGCCATGTTTCTGCAATCAATGAAAGCTCCTCTCAGTATGATCTAATTCATAGCCACATGAAGTTACTTTATTAAAAATTGATACACACAATTAAACGATGATAAAAGATGATAATGGGAGTAATGAAGCTATTTGGTACTTGCAGTCTTTATTATACAGTGCTGTTCTGTAGTAATGAGACCTTCCAGACTTATTTATCATGTCTAGTTATAGGGTCATGTTCATGAAAACATGCTTGGTACTCTTCCAAAAATTCTTCCCCTTAAAATAATGGACTCTGAAAAAAAAAAAAAATCAAAATAACTATTTACCAGTATTTCTTTGGCACTTCCTTACTGCCGTAGCTGAGTGATATCTTTTTTAGCAAATTGTGTAATTGACAACATATTCCTTTTCAGGAGAAGAGGGGATATTGCACAGCTTGCATCCACGGGGAATAGTTCAGAGTGCAGCAATGAGAAGTGTGATTCAGGGATGGCTAAACATTTTGTTTGCGCCATTGTGCAAGGAAGTGGTTTGTTGTAATATTTTCTAGATGAAATGGTTCCCCTCTCTGTTTTGAAATAGTGCTAAGATTACTTTTCTGGTTAGAGAAAAATTTAAAAAGCATCTTAATTTTGGTAACTCAGAGCAAACAAAACTTCTTTTGAGCAGAAAAATATGTCTTGAGTCAAGTCAAAATTCTGTTTTTCAGTTCTTCGTCTTGGTCAGCATTACTCGGTAGCACTGCTCTTTGCATCCCCACCTCCCTGCCAGAGTGAGGGCTTCTCTGCTCTCCCGAAGGCTTGATGGAGTGGGACAGCACAGGCAGCAGACAAAAGACACAGCCCTTGCTCTGACCTAAAAATGTAGAAGTAACTGTTACTGAAAAAAATATACTATGGAATGGTGGAAAGCAGGGACTGGAATGCAGCAGCACTCCTGGGCTGTGATGTCTCCCTGCAGAAGGAAAGCTCTCCACTCCTATTTACCCTGTCGCTCAGGAGGAGAGAAGTGCATTTGCAGTGGTTAGGCTTGGCCCTGACAGTGACTTGTGCCGTTTGAAGCTGCAGAGTTGTTGCATCTGTTGAAGCACAGAGGAGGCTACAGCCGTGGTGTCAGGACTGGCCGCTGACGCTCTTTGACACCATTAGATCCTGCAGCTCTGTTTCCTCAATTCCCCAGCGGATTGGTCTTCCTAAACCTTGTGCTGGGCACAGCAGGAGCAGAACAAGCAGCTCACTGCAATTCAGCAGAAGGAGCTGTGGTGTGTTTCTCACTCCAGCAGTGCCAGGCTCATCTTCCCCGGCCGTCTTTTTGCTATGGAAGGGTGAAATACAAGGAGGACACTCTAATGTGGAGGTCCCTCATAAGGGCCTTTCTTTCATAAGCTCTGCAGTGTCACTGCTGTGGGACAAGTATAATCACAGAGTGATCACATTTAAACAACAGCAGCTTCTTGGGTTTGTACCTTTCGTGCATTGTTTAGCAGGGGTCACACTGCAACAAGCAGCTCCAGTGGTAAAGTAGCTACAGCAAAAATATTGCATAATAAACAGATTAGGCCCAATAAGTGCACAGATGTAAATGAATGCATGTGATTTAATTGATTTTTAGACATCCCAGACAACTGCAGCTCCAGGTTGGACACAGCCATGAGGAAACTATAGATGTAAAGGCTCGTGGAAGAGTCAAATTGTTGCACAGGCCAGACTTTGGCTGATCTCCAGAAGGGAAGGTGACGTTTTGCCAATCCTATTTCAAGCACCTGTTGGAAACTGGCTGCTGTGGTGGGCCAAGAGGTCTTCCCCAAGACACCAGGGCTCCTCCATTCCCAGGTTGTGCCAAGCGCTGTTTAGTGCAAACATTTGCAGGACTGATTGAGTTGTTGCTCCGGAGTGTTCCCAGTTGCAATGCAGTTAAAACCCAGGAGGAATGTCTGCATCTCTCCCCCGTGTGCCCACAGGCGCATTCAGCAGCATCACAATCTCCTCAGCGCAGGGTCCAGCCTGGGCAGAGGGTCACAGGCGCGTTACTCATCGCCTTGGCTCCACCAGCTCAGAGAGGCTCCTGCCAAGGCTGCAATTGCTGAGCCTCTTGGGGTTCTGTGAAAACACCCATTTACTCCCTGCTGGTACTGGGCGTGAGCACAGGCTGATCAGCTCCTTCTTATTCCTGTTCCATGATCAAAATATTTACGGCTCAGTGAGTGGGGCTGGCAGCAGCCCCAACACTTTGCTCTTGATAGTAAATGTCACATTTAATATTGATGATGTGGGCTACTCATGTCACACTTGGATGAGTTATTAATCATTGGGAATGACATCCATAATAGAAGGGTCCTAAAATGTGAACTGCCTTATAAGTACACATAGTTTCTTTTTTATGAGAGAGAGAGAAATCTGAGCAATGGACTAAAAATATATGGATGTTGTTCATTGTTATATGGCCAGGAGAACCCATCTGCTGTCCAGGCTGGTTTATTATTCACCTCAGCAGTGCATAAAACTATGCCCTGCAGGGAACAGAGCATTTATTTTATCACCCTCAGCAAACAGAGCACAGAGCAACGCTGCGCCGTGTCACTGGAGATGGGTCCCTTTGCTGCTGGCAGACCCCATCAGCTCTGCTCCCTTGACTGCGGTTCCCACTTCTCTGTTTGGTGAGACAGAGGATGCCAGAGGCTGATGCCTCTCTGCCACATTAGGGCTCTTGGATTTTCTTTTGATTGTGCACTGAAATTAAACTGAGCGACTCTGTGGGGATTCGAGCCAGCACTGATATACTATGAATGAGTTGGGCTCTGCATTTTCACACCACTAAGCAATAGTAGGGGAAGTAGGACAGTGAATTTGTTGGTAGTGTTCTACTGGGACTTACCATGAAAGAGACTGTACATTACGAATATTATGGGAGACCAGAAGTGAATATAAAGATACACAGAATGTCAACATTTATAGCTTGTCATAAAAGGGTTTCTTATTATTTGGAGATAAATTCTCCTTTCGGGTATATTTGTGCAAATGCTGAGTATTCATAGAAATTCAGTAATTTGGTCAAACCATCAACTTCATCAACTGCTGTGTTGATCAAGTCACTGAATTTTATATGAATATTCCACATCCCACTGCGTGATGCTCGTGTTACCAAAATGAGCAGTTACTCTGGGCTGGAGTGCAGTAAAAATGGTTGCTCATGGATCCCAAAAAAACATTTTAGGTGTTCGTTTTCCAAGGCTCTCAAAACCAAACAGGAAGGTTCTGTAGAGATCTGTGTCACTTGGACTAGGGAGGAATGTTGCACGTTGGGAATGGCAGCTTCAGTAGAAAAGAAATTGAAAATGTGGACAGACCCGTATTTGTATATACTGTATTTGATGGGTTTTTGCATCATGCTCAGCCACCCAGCATGTCTCCAAGCAAATGCCTCTACTGTGTATTGTAGCTAGGTTGAAAAAAACCTAAAGGAAGTACAATATTGCATTATTCTTCCTGCATGGCTTCCAAGATAACAGTACTGATTTCAAGATGAAGGGTAGAAACGCAGGTACTCTATGGGGAAGCTGCAGCTTCTTATCCACAGTGCAAGCAGTAGCTGTTCCTTTCCCTGTGCTTCTAAAGCTGTCAGAACTCACTTTGCTCCACTTCATGTTGCTCCTCTGGTAAACAAAAATACAAACCCGCAGCAGAGGTGACCAAAGCCAGCCCAAACTCACCCCTCCATGCAACCCAGAGACCCCTGGCAGCTCCTCCTGCTGCCGGTGCGGGCAGCTCCTCAGGTCAGCTTTGCACCTTTGATACAGCTGTGGTTAATGTCTACCTCAGGTGAAAGAAATAGTAATTATTTGCACTTTTTACCTCCATAGTGTCTCTTAGCACATCACTGCCTCGCTGTGTGCCAAAGTCTGCCCTGACTCATACCATCACTTAAGCCAAGAAAAGCCAACCTTTCTGAGCAGTAGCTATTAACCTTCTTTTACAGATGAGGAAACTGTGCACAAAGAGAATAAATTATTTACCCAAGGTCAGACAACAAATCCAAAATGCCATAATTAGGGAAAGGACACAGATTGCCTAATTCTCCTTCCTGTGCTTTGACAGCAAATGTTATTTTTCCTCCTCGCTGTGACTTAGTCTCCCTTGGGCACTCCATCATCCACCTTGGTACCTATCCTACTTCTTCATTTCTGACTCAGCAGTATCATGGTACACACTGAAGTAGTCAGTCTCAATGTAGCATCGTGTCTGGCAAAGTAAGATTTGCATTTGACTCTTTAGCAGTCTAAATGCAAATTACATAGTTGTGTTGAGGCACCAAGTTACACCAATTTGTGCTCTGTTTAGCTTTGGTAAGAGCTACCTGAGAGACTACAGCATTTTTTAACATTTAATAATGACAGGGTTTTAAAAGCGTGTTCTGTAAAGTAGTGGAACTGATTGTTTCATCAATCTAAGTGGTGGCTGAGAGAAGTTCAGTCTGCGGACACCCGAAAGTCTTTCAGTCTCATGCACTTCCAGTCTCTCGGTCAATGTGGGGATAGGTCTGATTACCCTGACAGCCTTGCAAAGGGCCTTTTTGCCTGTAATCAAGTTTGAAAGTGTCAACAGCAGGTACTGCATCAACATGATCATCAGCGGTATCTGAGTTAGAAGGGCAACAAGGCTGGTGAGGGGTCTAGAGAACAAGTCTAACGAGGAACAACTGAAGGAACTGGGGCTGTTTAGTCTGGAGAAGAGGAGGCTGAGGGGGGACCTTATTGCTCTCTACAACTACCTGAAAGGAGGGTGTAGTGAGGCAGGTGTTGCTCTCTTCTCTCAGGTAACTAGTGATAGGAAGCGAGGCAATGGCCTCAAGTTGCGCCAGGGGAGGTTTAGATGAGATATTAGGAAAGATTTCTTTACTGAAGGAGTGGTCAGGCATTGGAACAGGCTGCCCAGGGAGGTGGTTGAGTCCCCATTCCTGGAGGTGTTCAAAAATCGTGTTGATGTGGCACTTCAGGATATGGTTTAGTAGGAATGGTGGTGTTGGGTGGATGGTTGACTTGATGATTTTAGAGGTCTTTTCCAACCTTAATGTTTTATGATTCTATGATTTTAACTCCTTGATGCATTAACTGGATGAGGCTTGTCACAGGAAAAAATGTATGGTATATTGCCAGAGTTTTCAGATAAATGTATCACATTCCCTTGAAGCGTTATCAATCAAGAAAGAAAATAAATTCACAAACCACAAAAAACTGTCTAGCACTTTTTTGCAGAAGCAAATCAGAAGTGAATTTAATGTGCGAGAAAGGGAGCACCCAAATTACAGCCTGGATTTCTTGAAGGTCTTATGAGAACCTTAAAGGTCCATCCCCCATCAGATAAAGGAGAAACCACCAAGCTTAACAGTTAATTTCCTGCAGAGGAAAGGAAATGTGGATAAAAATATCAGAAATAATAACTGCAAGGGGCAATTAGAATGAACCAGGTATGCTGTGAGATCTTCTGGAAAGTCCCTGTCCAGGTTCAGCCTGATGGCAAGGGGCTGTATTTCCGGCATCACAGTTAATACCTTTTTCTAAGAAATTCAAAAGCTTCTAGTAAGAAGCTTTAAAATGACTAAAATAATATTAAAAAGTGTTCTTTCTTCCTATCTTTGCTTCATGCACTCAATGAGAGGAGCTTCTTGACCTGCAGAACTCTCACACTCCGAGGAACAGCAAACTGGGGGAATTTTCTTTTAGCAAACAGGACAGAGTGTGCAAGGCACGTCAGACCTCTTGGGAGGGTGCCGAAGTGCCTGACTGCCGTTCCTTGGGCTTCTGAGAGCCGTCTCAAGATATGCTGGAAATGACAATGACATCCTGAGAGCTGCCAAAAAATCACAAGGAACAGCTGGTAAAAATGCTCAAACCTCCCAGTGCCCTTAATATACCGTAAACAAATCTGCTTCATTTAAACCACACACAAGGTGGTTAGGAGACTCGCTCCTAGATATGTGGGCTTTAATCACTGTTATTGCCATTCCCAAACAGAAGAAATGTAAAGCACTTTAGGAACAAAAACCACTGTGAAGGAAATACTTTAAGTCTTCTCAGGTTGCTGCTGATGTTTCAAAAAGACCTAGAGCTTTTCTGGAATCCTGTAAAGGAAAAGGTGTCACAAAAAGGCTTTTTTTTTCTGTTTCTGGCCAGTCAGAGCAGCTAGACAGCCTGCTGTCAGAGCGCTGTCATACACCGTAGCTGCTGCTCTAGTAGAGGAATGAAATACTCACCCCTTTGGGCCAGGGTTTTTATTAAGGTTTCAGGTGCCTACCTTCTGCCATCAACTCCGTTTAAGTAGTGGTGACCAAAACCCAGCTCATTTCTCAAAGATTAACAGCTTGCTGAGAGTATTTAGTTGTCTGGAAACAGAACTGAAGGATCCTGCAGCAAGTCCCCTGCTTCCAGGGAAGCCCCTGAGGCCAGGATTGATGTTGTCATTTACAGGATTAAAACCTCAGTGTGTCCCAGTGCAAAGGTGGCTGAATTCCAGAAGGGACAAAGCAGTTCAAAGCCAAGGACGCATGGCCTTGACAGCAGGACGGAAACCATCTGGCTTAAAGTTGCTGTGAAATCATCATGAGTTATTATTATGGCATCCTGACATCTCGCAGCAAAGCAGCATTAAATTATTTTGCACTGCTGGCTTTTGTAAGTTCATAAGCACCTATTGCAGGAGCACCAGGGACATGGGGGTCTCAGAGAAGGTCTACCCCTTGGCTGGTGGCTTTGCTTGAGCATTGCAGCTCAGTGTGCCAGTGTGTGTGTGTTCGCAGATGTGTTAAGGGAGCACTTTACTGCAGACGGGGTAACATTTCATTCTGTACATGTGAAAGACTCTTACACTCTATCTCCTGCTCATTATCTTCCTGCAGATTCGATCTTGTGTTCAGGCCATTAAAGTTAGTGGTAGAAACCTCTTGTATCTTCCTCTTTGTCCCTCTCACCCTCACATTTCCATTCTCTAGTGCCATAAGTGGTCACTTAAAAAAACCCAGTTACACAGGTTTTCTCTGAAGAGCCACCCTGCTCCTCGCAGCCTCCCCTGCCCTGAGACTAAAGCTCAGCAGCACTGTCAGACCATTTGCCTCACTGCAAGGCTTGGTCCAGGCCACCAGAGCAGGGATTAGAGCTTGGACAGGCTCCTCTAGTCCCAAACGCGTGCTCCAGCCCTCAGGGTATGGCAACAGCTTCTTTTTCTCCCTTTTTTCGTATGGGAACGGACTGCCCTGGTATAGGTGTCCATCTTCTGAAAGTTCTTGTCTGCCTTTTGCAGTCATGTTTAGCTCTGTCCCTGCCCAGGATTTGTTTTGCTCCTTTAGGCTGATCTCTAGTCAGATCTGTGATCCCATTTCTCAGGCACCTAACTCTTCGCCTGTACAATGCATGAGATGTACAGCCCAGCACTGAGGTTTCTACAAGGGCAGCCAGGTAGGAGACTGCTGAGCTCAGGGTCCCTGGCAAGGGTTAGGTTGGGTTTGGGAGCTGTTGACTTCAACAAGAGGTAGGTGCCGAGGCAGGCACTAAAGCTCGACTACTTTTGCGGAGCTGGCCCTCCGCCGCTTCGCTGCACCTCTTTAATTAAAGTGGTGACTCACAACCTGGAACTATTAGGTAGATGGCATCTGCAGTTAGTGAGTGGTATTTTTTCAGTGCTCATTTTACTTATTATATTATATTTTGATTTATAATTATATATACAGTGCATTCCTTTCCTGGACTCCAGGCTTCCTTGCCAAAATTAAAAAGTACAGTTCGCAAAACTAAAGCCAGCATATGCTTAGAGCTCTCAGTCAAAAATAACCAGCCAGAGCGACTCTTTTTTCCAACATTTCTTCATATATCTTCTGTTCTTCCTGCACTTCCCTTCCTACAGACCTCAGGATGAGGAGAGCAGCCCCCAGACCAACCTGCTGGCCCCGCAACAGCAATGCAGAGGGCAGCAAAACAGCTCCAACTCATTCCTCAAATCAGGAGCAGCCTTTGCTAGTATTCCCAGGTCTTCCAAATTAATTTACTTTGTACTTCTGGGAGTTTCTAGTGCTGGGAGAAGGGTCTGTGTAACTACTAGGTGGGATTTGCAAGTCCCTGTGAGAGGGGATGCAGTTAAGCATCATCTCTCCGTCTCTGGAAGCCTTTCTTGTTCAAGGAAATTCGGTTTGCTGTGAAGAGGATCGGGGAGCCTAGGCAGGGATTTCTGGAAAGATAAGAAGGAGCAAGTCACATACAAGGTGTCTTACACTGATGTATTTGTATAAAGAACACAAGTTATACTAACTCCAGAATCACTGCTCTCTCCTTTCCCAGGGCAATGGCTAGGGTTGGTACTACCATAAGAGATGAAGGTGATAACTCATCTGTAAAAGAGTCAGCTCCAAGGGCTTTGCTAGCAAGGGCTATGCAGCCAACACCAACAAATCATCCCCTAGAAAGTCCTCTGTGAGATTTTCAGACAAGGTGAGGTAATATTTATGGATTTGCCTCTACAAGGTATGACTGACAGCTGGCAGGACAGCGTCCAAAGAGGCCATCGGTGAAAACCAGCAAAAAAAAAGCATAATTTGATAATCATTTCAGGCTTCCTTTGGAGATCAAAGAGCAAAGGTGATAGAGGCCTGGTAGGAAATGGTCCACCTTTAGTGCAAGGTAAGAAGAGGCTAACTACTATTAGTGCTGGAAATGACTGATGGGGGAACACCTAAGGAGCCAGAAGCTGATTAAGGGAAAAAAAAAACCTTGCCTTTTCCTATTATCGAAGTAAAAAGGAGACACAGGCTGGTCAGGCCAATGGACTTTCATGGGAATGCTACAGCAGGGATGAGTGCAGAGATCTAGCGTGATTCCAGAAGGTTGGTCACAGTGTGGTGTCACACATCTGGGCATCAGGCTGACAAGTTTGGTGGGGAGATGCTAATTTGGGTGAAACTCGAAAATGTCATTGAAATTCCTGCATCTTCCTGAAGGCTGCTGATAAAAATATAACTTATCACCAGCAAATACAGTAAGAAATGTTAATACGCACTGGGTGTCATTCCAGGAGCTGTATCTCGAGATACATTCATGACTGTGTCTTTTCCCTTTGGGAAGGATATCAAACCAGCCAAAGGCAGAGGAGGTCCAAGCAGGGAAGGGGCCGCATCTCCTTAAGGCACAGGTGGTAGAGCAGGGAGGTGCAGGAAATAGTTTTCTTGTCTGTAATTATTTTTAATACTTTGAAAATTTTCCCTCCCCAAATTGTGCAACCATTTTTCTTCTCAAATCCTACATTGTGGGTCTGCGTATTCAATACATTTTATTATAGTATTTTCAGACCAGGTTATTTCAAAAACATTCTTGATTTGTTTAAAATTAATTAACCAAAATAGGGAAAGTAGGCATTTAGAGCTCAAAAGAGAGCTTTTCACCAAGTGTTGTTGAAAGGGAACATGCTGAATGTGCAAAAATATGCATATATTTTTAAAACAGACAGTAGGAACCCAAGTCTTCTTCCCAGAATATTTCTGTTTTAATAAATTATTGTATTGTCACAAATGTTGCTGTAGTGATTTTGACATGGTCAAGTTCAGAGATGATTGATCAGGCAAAAGGCACTGAATTCTCTATGGTGGGTAATGGTAGTAGGAAATGGAGTCTTAAAAATTAGACTGGAGCTAAAGGTTGAACCAAAAACATGCTATTGTGAAACTGGGTGAAAAAACACAGAGGTTTAAGGGCGTAATGTATTCTCAAGGTTAATCACACTTGATTGTATGCAAATAGCTATTCCCCTCTACCATGTGTCTTGGCGCTCAGAGCCTCTAGGGACAAATTCCTGCCACTAGATGTGCACATCAGGCTCTTCTGGACCTAGGTTTGTGGAATGTCTGAGCAGGGATGAGGTGGCGGAGCAGGCACCATCTGGTTGGGGCTGAGTGGTTTCCTAAGCGAAATGCAGAGTGCGCTGTGTACTGCCGGGCAGACATTGCTCCTAAAAACAAAATCACACACTGGGGCAAGCAGGGGGGAAGATCTGACTGCTTCTGCCTCTTCTCTGCTCATGCTCAACATAAGGAGACTGGTATAGCCCCAAGGACTGGCAGCACCTCGCCATGTTAAATGGACTCAGAGAAAGCCACTGTCTTTCACTGTTTTTTGTAGTCTGGGAATATTTATACTGAAGACGCTGCTTGACTAATAAGGTCAGTGCCTGGGCCAGACAACACCCAGCAAAGCTGAGTGCAGTAGGGCTTGTCCCTCTTATTCTAAAGTTCATGCTTCAGCCACAATTTCTCTTCTCACCAGTATATGGCTGGTTACTAGGAGGTCAGACTTGCCATGGGTCCAGGGTAGAACTCATGTGCTCAGACCTAAGGAGAGTTCTGATTTCTCTGGTGCAGATTTAGACTCTTGTTTAATAAACACTATTACGGCTGCAGTTTTGGTGTGTTGATGAAGCTTCCAGATGGTTACTTGTGTTTCCTCAGGGCAAAGAGAAATTCAGCTGCTGGTCGTATCAAAATCCAACAGGAAACAATACCTCAAGCTCTGGGACCAGCTGATCCCTGGACATCTGCTTTTACTAGCTCACTTTAAAAAATAGATTTTGCTTTTGCTGTGATAAAACGGCCTTAGAATTTATCTGTGTAACAACTGATACAGGAATATAAGAGGTTTATAATAATTTCTCTGGCCCGTGTGGGAGGATGTCATTTCTGCTTTGGTTAGCTCACTGATAACTGGACTCTTCAGCAGACAAGTGATGGCATTCCTGGTGCAGGTTGCTGGAACAGAGAGTGATCTGTCTAATTCATCCAGTGAAATGATAAGCCATCCAGCTATGCTGGGTAAGGGAATCCAGGAGATATTTGTTGCAACGTTGCACTGCCCTGGTAGCACCCAAGGTCTTTTTATTCCTTACCTGAACCCAAAGCAAAGGCAGCTCCGTTGGGCACCAGCAGAGCTTGACCCAAGGTCCTTGCCTGTCTGGAACGTCTATGCCTTGCAGACACAGTCAAAGTTCACTCTCCTGTTTTATGCTGCTTTAGAACAAGTTTTAGACACCCAGTGAATTAACAGCGTTGTTTCCCAGCAAAGTTGGTTTATGAAACTATTTTCTAGTTTTCTTTGTTCAAGGTTTTCTTAGGCAGAGAGCTATAAGAAATTGATACAATTACTACTGACAAGAAAAAGCATTTCTAAAAATCCTGCTGATAAAAAGCACCATGCCAGCAGTTACTTAAATACCACCTTGCTGAGATTTCTATTAAATCTGAAATTTGAAGTACCTCATTTCCTATAAAATTAAAACACAGCATCATCTTTGTTTACAGGGTGGTTGGCTCTTGGTTACGGGGGGTTTTTGGAAAGGGGGCACAACATGGCAGGGGCACTGCATCTGCTTGAGAATGTAGTGGCCACCTACCAGGAATGAAACCACCAGGAGATGCACTAGCTGACAGTCCCAGTTTCTCACAGCAGTAGGCTCTCAGGTGGAGACAAAGTCCTGGCACTTAAATCCGTTCTCAGAGACATGATTGAGCACCTGCGAGTCAGAGAGCTTCTGGCTGCAGACATCAGTGGAGAAGGGTGTAATTGACCCTGCACTTCATGGCATCTTCTAGACTTTGGCTAAAAATAATAATAATGTTATTCTCTCCAAATGCTGTGTGCTTGGCCTCATGCCAGTCTGACTGCATTCACACCAGTGCCCGTCCGAACACCGACCCCGCAGCCCACCTCCCTCCACTCCAAGCAGGACCCGCAGGGCATTCTCAGATACATGCTGACCACTGTAAGAGCCACAGGGATCTATGGAAAGAGGCACTACTTCATACGGTTTAAGTTTCCATAATTACTGAACTGGAAAGTTAATTAATTCCTTAACTATATCGAAACAGTGATCAGAGTTTTTAAAAATTAACCTCTTCTACCTGATGCCTCAAAACTAGCCCCGGCCCTGGCACAGCCCTGCTGAAGCACAGAGAGATGCCAAGGGAGGACCCGAGCTTGCAGGGCAGGACATTGGTGGTGGCAGGTGCCTTGGGGGCTGCAGGGCAGTTCCCCACTTCCCCACTACGGGCACATACCACAGCAGGAGCTGGGAATAACAGGGCCTGGGTTCCTTACTCCTGATGTGACAGCAGCAGCATGTGGGGAAGTTTGCAGCAAAGGGAGCCATGGACCAGCCATCAAAAAAACATTCAGCTTGAACCTTGATGTAGACCTGTCAGGTCCACATCTTGAAGCAAGACAGATCTCCACCCAGAATACATGAAGTTAGCTTGGGAAGCGCATGAGTTTCCTTTTTAACAATCCATATCAACCTCTGTTGCTGTTGGTTAACCACAAGGACACAATACATTTCATGTGTTTGCATCCAGCAGCAGCCAGAATGGTGCTGACGGGGCTCGCCTGAAGCAGGGATCTTTGGAAAAATGGGGTCCTTCCATTCTTTGTTATTTCAACAACACTTGCTCTGATTTTGGGCAATACAGAAAACCAGTGGACATTGTTAGGCTGTGTTGCCAGCCAGGTCTTCTGCTGGTCCATGTGAATTGGGACGAGCTGCCTCCCTCACCACGCACTGACCAGACCATTCACTGGGCATTTGCCCCCCTTGGCCCTGTGCTTGCTGCGGGCCCTGCCCTGGCCTCTTGGTCCCAAGGAGCCAGCCTTCCTTCATCTAGCTCTTTTACTGCTACTGTCAACATGAATAAACCATACTCCTTATAAGCTACCTACAACTTTTGACAGCTACAGTGATGTAAATAAAGCAGCTAACGCAGATGCTAATATTAATTCGCATGACCCAGTTGTGCTTCACTAATAGTATCTGGGTTACCAGCCAGGCAAGCCAAGAACACAAAATATTTAGCCTGTCTCAGTCTGTTACATCAAAAAGGCAAGCATCTGAAGATACTCATTTCTAGAGCTAAACCTCAGAGGTGCCCTCCGTTAAGAAAAGGCATGAGGAAGGTCTGAAAAGGTCAAAGGAATCCGTGTTTAGTGATGTTTAGTGTTAGAGGCAGTTAAGCCGTGCTGGTCACTCGCTCAGCACCTCTTGCTATGCTGTGAATGTGCTGCGACATCCTCAGGTCAGGTCTTGTTCTGTCCAGGACTGGGCATGCATTGCATAGGCAGACTGTTGTGGCAGTCAGAGACATGTTGTTTGCAGGATTGTGAGTTGTGTTGTGGATTTTAAAGCAATGCTTAAGATATTAGTTAACAAAATTAAGATTTTGTGAAAATCACCCTTACAGCCCTTTCCAGCTGCAGCTTGTAAGCTCTTGCTCATCCCTTTGGTTTCTGCCCAGGATCTTCATTGACGTTCAGCTTTTTCTCGAGCAATTCACAGACTGTCAAATGTGAATAGTGTGAAAAAGTGCTAGAGGAGAAACGTGAATGTTGTCTTCCAACCTTACGCAGCTGAAACAAAATGGCTAGGCCATTCAAATGTGCCCTGACACCCATGGCACAGCCCGACACAGCTGTGCAGCTCTCCAGTCCAGGTGGGAGCTCTGAAGGTTCATGCTGTTGTTCAGCAAAAACAGTCCATGGAGGCACTGGGGCTGCTGCAGCCCAGCTGACTTTTGCCAGCTGTAGGTGTAATATTGCTTCTTTAGAGACTTGGAAAGCCCTGGCTCAGGAACTGTCTGATCAGTACCATTTTTATTTATCCTCACAGCTGTGCAATGAAAACACGGAACTGCATGAGCAACTGGTTGCCAGCCCCAGCACCACTATTTGCAAGAGCAGAGTTATTGCCAGACCAACGGGGTGGTGGCTTTGGGCTCTCAGTGATAAACAATTAGTGGGACAGCTCTTCCTACAAAGAACTTGCTGTGACTTTACTGAGACCAAGCTGAATGAAGACAGGGAAGCAGCCTTCAGTGTGTGTACGGTACAGGTGTGCTGTTTGTGTTTTCTGCGATAACACAACCGTGCGGCTGCAGAGAGGCAGAATTGTGCTGCTCACAGCAGGCTTGGAGGCTTAATTAAGCTTCTGGTGTTCTGTAAAGTTCATTTCACTGTTCGGTGGAGGACAGTTTAGGATAAGCATAATAGGATTACTGCTGCTATATACAGCCACATAAGCCAGGAAGTCCTCATAATGGGCCTTTACCCAGTAGGAAAATCTTTTCAGAGGATGCTTTTTATAAATTGCACAGTTACGCACACTCTGAGTGTTTGGTGAAGGGTATCCTTCCTTACGTAGGTTTGCCAGAACCAGCACAGGTAACCACTTTGGAATGGCACACATTTCGCCGTGCCAGGCGCACTGAGGTTTGCCACTAGCAGTGTGAGTCATGTATTTGCCATCCCGTGGAACGATCTTTCACGGCAAGCACTTCCCCTGATACTAATCCTGGGACTAAAGTCCAGGTGCCCTCAGCCAGGTAAGCCCCGTCGAACCTCTCCTGCCCGGGCTCACGCGGCACTGCTGAGCGCAGCTGCCCGATGGCAGCGGGAGGCGGACATCTGCCTTCCTGCGGGAATTACGAAACTCAGCAAGTCACTAGGCGAGAGCAGGGTTGCGTTCGTGTGTGAGCGGCGAACTCATCAACACGCCTTGTTAGGAGCAGAGACAAACCTCCTGGGCTACTGCCTGCGAGAGCCAGAGCCCTGCTGGTCCTTCGGGAGCCGAGCCAGGCTGCGTCTGACGCTTTGTCACGCACCGGGAACAGCTACAAACTCTGGCAGTTGCCCGTGGTGCACGGAGGAACGATCTGCACTGAAAGCAAGATGGATTATTAAAAGCACCCAGTCCTGACTTCTCACTCAGGCTGTCCTGATTGCTCTTCAAAGAGCTGCTGCCTGGAGGCCTGGGAAGCCTTCTGCGGCACATGTGCAGGTTGGGCTTGGCGCACCACGAGCCCCCGGCGGCTCTGCAGCCCCGTGTCGTGGCTCTGCGACCCCATGTCATACCTCTGCAGCCCCATGTCATGGCTCTGTGGCCCCGTGTCATGGCCCAGCCGCCCAGCCCTCTCGGGAGCTGCAGTGCCCTTCAAGCTGGTGAGCAGAGAGGGCTCTTCCCCTGCACCCAAACGCCCCGGCAGCACTGAACTGAAGGAGACATGCCAGCAAGTGCCCTTAGCTCCTGCTCCAAGCAAGAGGTCTCTTCCCACTGGCTCTCTTAGCTACCGCACTTAAACACTGGGTTTTTTTAATGCATTATTTTAATGCAGAGGTGATTAGTGCTTCAGTGGAGGCGGCGGTTGGCAGAACAGTCGGGAACAACTCATTTACCAGGGGACATGAGCTGGTGTGGCAGGGCAGGGAGCAAGGCTCGGGGCAGTAGCGCTGGCAGGTCTGTGGGGCTGGCACAGCAGAGCTGGGAGCAGCACAGAACCCCGGCACATCCTGGGAGCGCTGCCCTGAGGCACGGTGTTCAGCATACGGAGAAATGCCGGCCGTTTTAGGGGCGACAGGTATTTCTCGGGCTCCCCTGGCTCTGGAGAGCAGCACCTCTCTGTGATGCTTTCACATCGCCCCAAGAAGCAGAGGCAGAGCTCAGCCATGAGCAAATAATCCTGCTAATGCCGTTCCCAACAAGGCCGATTCAGGCTGGTTTCCTTATCTTTGCCTTTTCTGCACTGCAGCGGGTAATTCATAGATAAAACAATCAGTGCTTATACACACACACAGACGCTTAGGAGCTACTCTTAATCTTTCCAAATCCCTTAATATACCTTATGTATACAGTTTGGAACTTGTAGATTTAGCATGATAGATTGATTTCACACACTATCTCAATGGAAAATGACAATAATAACTAAATTCTTGGGTTTTTTAGGCCTGGCTAAGCTACTGCAGAGCACTGAACTGTGGTAAATCTGTCCAGGGCAGAACAGCAATGCAGTCAGGCCAAATGCTCTGGTTGTGTCTGGTGTTGTTGCTTGGATTATATAAAGCCCAAGTTGTGGTACAGCCATTAGGAGATTTTATCCAAATAACTGCAGTTTGAGCATATGTTATAACCAATCAGCTGCAATGATTGTATTTATTTTTCACAACTCCTCCAAATTGGAGAAAATGGATGAGAATTGAGTGGGTCACGCAGATTGACAGGGGAAGCTGCTATGACAGTTTGAAACAGATGACTCATGTTTTTTTTCTTCATGTTTTTTTGCATGTACCACCAGGAATCTCCAATAGGTTTCTCCAGTAAGAGCAGGCAGGCAAAAATACAGACTTTCCTCGTTAGCCATGCCATCCCATAACAAAACTGGGCACGTGTGCCCATGTCCCTGAGCTGTCCTCTCCTCCCCAACACTCTCACCTTGAGCAGCTGGTGTTTTTAAGAAGCATGTACAGTGCTTACACATGGAGCACACCATATGTTTGGCAGCCCCAGGAGCTGTGTCACTTGGCTCTCTCGCCGAACGGCGCCTGGCCTGGCTCATAAAGCCGATGTCTCATCGCAGCCTCGGGACTGGCAGGTTACCACCATGCCTGTAGGCATCGCCAAGCACCCTCTCCTTCGTGCTACCTGAACTACACCATGGTGTGAACTGGGACCTTGTCTGCATACAGATGTTACCCCAAGGCAGCTGGAGGTGTGAATTAAAGGCACTCTCTGCTTTGCACGGACGGCACAGGCGGGACCTTCCATTTGCACAGAAGCTGAGTTTGCTTTTGGAGCTACATTTTGTGTAGTGGCCAGCATAAGCGATGCAGATAGGCTGCTGTGCACCAAGCCTGCTGCTTCAGTGACGACACCCACACTCTCCAGCCTCTCGCAGAGCCCTGGGAAACTTATTGCATGAGTGCTCATGAGACAGCCTCACACCACAGCCGCAGAGGCCAGGTGTGCTTGGGTACAGGCGTTTTGCATCTCCAGTCATGATGCTGTGACTTTACTGCCAAGCATAGAGCCTTCTATGCTGCTTGCCTTTACCTTCAAGAGAAAAAATATTTCCACTGGCGTAAATCAAGCTATGGCCAACCCAGGCTATTATTTTGTCTATGTTTTTATGTCCCTTTCGATATACATGTCAGCTCTGCCACATCCCCTCTGTCAGAAAATGTCTTAGTTTACACATTACCTTATTATAGTCTTACTCTCTATGCAGCATTTTTTCCATCCTACAGGCTCCTCACTCCTTTTACATCACCATGATTAAATCATTTGCTTAGGCCATTAGCAATGAGGCTTAGCATTTTTATACTCCTGGCTCTGTAGGAGATGCTGTGGGAGAGGGCTGAGGAAGGGGAATATGTTGACTTTTAAANCGCAGGCTGGGGATGTCAAAAGAAAGCAGCACAAGCAACGTATATTTTACATTGCCGCTGTCGCAAAGCAACACAGCAGAGCAGTGGCTTTGTGTCAAGAAAAACTGTGCAGAGCAGTTTCTGTGTTTATATTTTGGAGCACCCTGAACTAGGAGAAGAAAAAGCCCAGAAACCACCTCCTGCAAGCAGACGCACTTCGCTATTCCAAAGCTGTTTCCCTTGAAAAGGCAGTTCAGGGCTCATGACCCGCACCAGTGGCACAGCTCCAAAGCAGGACATGCGCAAGGCAGTGGCCTTAAAGCACAGAGTTTTCCGAGGCTCGCTTGTACTGCTGCCATATCGCTCACTGGGGCTGCCATAATTAAGGCTCTGTCAACTTCCAGCAGCCGCCTTTACACGCTGTGATTTTCGTGGGGGTATAATTTAACCCAAAGCTCTTACTTGGCAGCACGTTATTTTACAGGGTTACTTAAAAATATGTTTTAACCATTTCAAATTACAGATTGGCCCCAAAAAAATGCTTTCTCATACTAGGGTCACCCTTTTAAATATAGGCATCAAAACTGGGCTGTTAAATTATCTGGGTACCTGTTGGGTGTGGGGTTTTCAGGGGCAATTAAGGAGCGCTCAGAGGCAAGAGCCTGTAACAGCACCAGTCTTTACTATAGCTGCAGGCAACTAATAAACCCTTAAAAGAAAGTGATTGGGAGGGAGGAGATTTGCCTGGTTCCCTGTTGGACTATTACCAGGTGATCTTAAGAAGAGCTTGTTGAAGCCAGGTTGGTTCATAGCGGGTGCTCGGGATAGTCATATCTGCTTGTGGGCTCTGTGTACAGCAAGCACATCTGTGCGCACAGAGCAGCAGTGCCCGGTGGGTGCGGAGGCAGGGGAAAGGCTCGCTAATGCTGTGCACATGGACGGAGTGACCCTTACGGAGGG
>Ga0065711_1026249_pt1 | contig 86419 bp, 45 predicted proteins | sample Hoacrofraction12_FD_59098 | JGI IMG/M metagenome (GOLD analysis project Ga0065711, IMG submission 59098) | Hoatzin crop microbial communities from Cojedes, Venezuela - Epithelial fraction 12 v2 (version 2) | ecosystem: Host-associated > Birds > Digestive system > Esophagus > Crop | place... | reverse complement strand
AGCCCAGCTCCCTCAGCCTCTCCTCGTAGGAGAGATGCTCCAGTCCCCTCACCATCCTCGTAGCCCTCTGCTGGACTCTCTCCAGTAGCTCCTCATCTTTCTTGAAGTGGGGAGCCCAGAACTGGACTGAGTACTCCAGATGGGGCCTCACTAGGGCAGGGTAGAGGGGAAGGAGAACCTCCCTCGACCTGCTGGCCACACTCCTCTTGATGTATCCCAGGATCCCATTAGCTTTCTTGGCAGCCAGGGCACCCTGCTGGCTCATGGTCAACCTGTCGTCCACCAGGACATCCAGGTCCCTCTCCGCAGAGCTGCTCTCCAGCAGGTCCACCCCAAGCCTGTACTGGTGCATGGGGTTGATCCTCCCCAGGGGCAGGACCCTTCCCTTGCCCTTGTTGAACTTCATCAGGTTCCTCTCTGCCCAACTTTTCAGCCTGTCCATGTCTCGCTGGATGGCAGCACAGCCTTCTGGTGTATCCACCACTCCTCCCAGTTTGGTGTCATCAGCAAACTTGCTGAGGGTACATTCTAACTCTTCATCCAGGTCATTGATGAAGAAGTTGAACAAGACAGGGCTGAGCACTGACCCCTGAGGGACACCACTAGTTACAGGCCTCCAACTAGACTCAGCACCGCTGACGACAACCCTCTGAGTTCTGCCGTTCAGCCAGTTCCCAATCCACTTCACCGACCACTCATCCAGCCCACACTTCCTGAGCTTCCCTAGGAGGATGTTTCTTACTGAAGTACGGTAATTAAAGAGGGAGAATTTCAAAGGCACAAAGGGTAGTTCTTCCATTGAAAGTTGATGGAAGTTGTCTAATTCCCATTTGTGCCTTTGAAAACACACATGTCCCTGCTTTGCCCATGGCTTTAAGTCTCATGTGCACACAAATACAAGCCCCATGTTCCTATTCAACCTTCCACACACACTTTGATTTCCTTTCAGTGTCACAAACTTTCAATGGTAGCTGAAATATGTCAGGGACATTTTTGTCAAACTGCTGAGACCGGGTTCCTCAGCTCCCACTATGCACTTCTGGGGTGATCAGATCATCATGTTAGTAGAGTCGGATAAGAGCTTATTAGCAGCTGTTGCAGACACTTTCTCTGTGCTCAAAAAACAACAACGAAAACAACTCAGCTGGGAAGAGCATATGCAATGGCCTTTTAATCATTGCTTCAACTTACCATGTCATGATGCGTAAGCTTTGTCATCAGTGAGGCTAGGAATACAAAACCAGAGAACTTCTTAAACATTTCAAACACCTGCATCTTGTGAAACAAAGCTATGCTACCAGATTAAAAAAAAAAAAAAAAAAAGAAGGAAAGGAAGAAAGGAACACAAAACCCTCTTGGATCAGAAGTGTCTCCTTACCAGGAAATGAAGGACAAGAACAAAAATACCCTCCTCCTCCATCTCCTCCTCTTCTTTTCCCACCTCAAACTTGATGATAAAATTCTGTAATCTGACAATCCCCTGCAAAATGATAGCAGACTCTTTACAAATAGCTCTTTTTGATGCAAGTCTGCAATTAAAAATCTCCCCAACAGCAGCCATTTCAAAGCTAGTTAGGCTCTGTCTTCTTTTCATAGCTCTCTGTGCCGCCCGGCTTTGCTGTCCTCCTTTATCTGCCATGGTTGAGAAGCCAACACGAGTGGCCACGCAGAAGGGTGCATAAGCAGCTGTGGGATGCAAATGCCAAGCTTTGGAGTCTGTTTATTCAGCAGTGGCAGAGAAGTCTGTCACTGGTCACTAGGCTGGAGACATGCCTACAGGCTTGGTGTGGGATGCTGTTCAGCTGTCCTGCCTCTCCACAGCCCGCTTCATTGCAGTCACAGTGATGAATTTGTTTCCTTTCGTAAGAAGTCAGACAATGAGGACTTTGCTAAATCTTTCATGCGGCCCAAAGGCAGGGCTGTTGGTTGATATTTGTTTGCTCTGAAGTAATGATATTTATGACCACCAAGTTGCTCCTTGGCTCAGAAAGTTCAGTGTTGCAGAGTTGCATGCTCTGCAGTCAGTGAGTGGAGCTTGGCAAGGTAAAAGTGGCCAGCAGATGTCTCTCAGGATATTTCTTTGCAGACACTGTTCTCCCAACTCCCTTTCTTTCCTGAGGTTCCAGAAACTGGGCATGGTGAGTTATGAGAAATGCTGTATCTTACCTCTGCCCATTCTCTGCAAGGATTACAGCCGGTTCTTTAAGCCACAGCCTCAATTAAGGGAATGCTTTATAAAGATAAAAAAGAGGCAAGAGAAGGCTGCTCTTTTGTGTCTTCAGAGCATTTCATGAGTATTTACAGCCTTTGAGAAAGTGAAGCAATGTCACTCATGGGGGCATACAGTATTTTAGGTCACTTTTGATTGGGAAAATCATTGACATTGCTGGGATTCTACTTCATTTTGCATGGGAGAATTGGTAGATGGCAGGAAAAACACTCTGTTCACAGGTGCAGGCTGTGCTGACATGAGGCAAATCAGCTCATCAAGCTGTACCTGCCGAGCTATGCTGGCAAATTTTACCTTGGGTAGACTTGGCCTACGTCTGAGCACTTCGTTAGCTGGCTACATATTTGCCTCTGTATTTAGGTGGAGAAACTGCGGCAGTGAGGATAAGTGGTTGCTCATGGCACTGAAGGAATTAGTTTTAGAGGTGGAAGTGGAAGACTGGAGTCCCCTGGTCCCAGTCATGTTCACACCAGACTGCTGCATTTTGGCTTGAATGGGATTTAAAGCTCACCACTTAGGTCATACAGAAAATGTGCACACTATTGTTGTTTTGCAGGAGCTCTCCATTGGCATGATCCATGTCTTTGAGAATACAACAGCCCATCACCAATCCAATCATCTTTCTGTGACTGAGGGGTTTAAGCAATTATTAAAAAGTAGATGATTTGAATGTTCTGTCCCTCTTGTGGCATTATGTTTGGAATTTATCTGACAAGACAGGGAAGGGAATTTGTTTGTTTTGTTTGATCATTTCTTATCACAGAACTTTGACTCAAAGCACAATGATACAAGCATTCAAACACCACCTTCAGACGTAATATTGATTTATAAAACAGTAGTGCACAGCTGCTATGCTTCACTGTTACATACAGAAGGTCTTCAATTCCTGACAAATTACTGGCATTTCTACATATTTACAAATTAATGTTTTCTCTGAACCTTGTGCATTTCATATTATTCTACTCTGCTTTCTCCAGTTGCTGCTTGGAAACCTTGTGTGAGTGTGTATTTTGCAGTGACAGGGCAGCTTTAGAGCATCAGTTAAATTGGCGTTAAATAAAAAACAATCTAGATCAACTTTAATCCTTAGGCAAGTTATGCACGGAGTGAAATTAAACCACTATATGTACTTGTAGATTGAAGAATCAGAGGTGGAGGATGGGTCAGAAACACTAAGATCAAAGTTTTTCTTCTTTGAAAAAAATCTCTTTGAAAAGCCCCCATGCCACCTATTCTGCTTGTTAATGTTTTGACTGGAAGTGTCTGGCAGTGTCATCATCAGCAGAATATTTTTAAAGACGCTTTTTTTTTTTTTGAGCTGACTCTAATAGCAAAGCAATGGATCCTTAGCAGCCTCTGTTATATGTCTCTTAAGGGAATATTTTTGTTAATTGCAAATATTTGATTGACAAACATGGGATGCAATTAGTAGGCAGGCACAGTAGGAATGTGCAGTGAACTGGATCTCTAAACCAACAGATCTCAACTCTCTCAGCTTGATCTGAAATAGGCTAGAGCATTTAAACCATATGTTTCCCTCAAACTTTTTCTTTCCTCTGAAAATTCCTTATTTCCCTCAACTAAGCTTCTTTCACTCTCTGCACCAAGGGAGCTAATTCATCTACTATGATCACATCAAATAAAGACAGAATATTCTACACAAGCTTCAGACTTATGTTGCTTTTTGACCGTGGCAGTAAAAATTAATGTGGACAAGACTATACATGCCAGTTGTGCCTTACAGAAGCCCTGGGTGAAAGAGAATACAATCTAATTTAACTTTAGACATTTTGAGCTTAATGGTCTATTTAAACAACCTGGTACCATCTGATGACATTTGTCAATTATATTTCTTTTTATTTATACAGAGTACTGTCTTTCTGGAAAGGCTATAATTAAAACTTTCCTAGATAAATTGTGCTCCGATTCTGTGGCCTGAGAAGGAATTAAAAGGATTTCAGAGTTTTTATGTGTTCTTTTTCATAAAAAAGATTGCTCTTAAATCTTTAAAAGGAAATAGATTTTTGTAATTACAATAACCTAATTGCAATAGTTTTCATAATTACAGCTAAGAATTACCAACAGGAAATGCAATGTGGTCTTTAGATTGAAGTATTGACACCCCAGAAAAAATTCTTGCAGGATAAGCAATACCTGTTCTCTCAGGGAAAGGGTGCTCATTCCCCCACTTCTTATGACAAGGGTCATGGGCAGGAAAACTGCCTCTGAGGAATTCCAGTTCTTTGGGTTTTCAGGGGGTTTCTGCTCACTCTTTGTGATGTCATAATCTCTGCAATAGCCCTGCGTGACATCACGTGCCAAGCATTGTTGAACTTGGTGAAGAATGAGCAGCCCGAGCTCCATGCACCTTCAGGTCTTCTGCAGGCAGATCTGTGCTGCACCACGTGCTCCAACACTGAGGCACTCAAGCTGGGATGGCAAAAGCAGCCCAGTGTGGTGGCCCAGAGCCAGGGGAGAGGTCATTTACCCTGCTGAGAAGCTTATTTGCAACTTCAGCATACAGTTCAGTGCCAGAAAGATTTTTTTTACATCTAAACTGCACTAGAATTTTTCTTAGATGCTGAGGAGTACAGGCCCCATTTGGCAACTTTTTCCAGTCTGAGTACGGGTGCTTGGCATGGGCAAAGCAACAGAAGCTAGACATACCCTTCTGCATTAGTATTTGTAGCATTTTGTATTGTATTGTCAGGGAGTAACCTGAATAAAATGGAAAGGTCACTCTGTCTTCTCTATTAATCTTTGTGTAGCATCAACCAATCTTACTATAACCTGATTTTATTTGTGGAAGTCCGAGATCCCTTTGAGATCTCTGTACTCACATGAGTAACATGAGTTTGTATGTACCTACATCATCACACTCCTTTAGAGCGTGCATATTTATAAAGTCACATGAAGGGGATAATGAAGCTTTGCTCATTTTGGAAGGGCCCAGTCCTGCAACATTTACTTCTGCTGGGGACTACTCATGTGATTAAGGCTGACTCACATAAGTGTTGCAAGATCCAGCCTTTAATTTGCAAATCCCAATAATGGTATGTGTTAATCAGACACTTCATCAGTGAAAAGACTGCTAGATCCGTAGTAGCTCTATGGTAATGCTATAAATACAAGCTAGATTTCTTAAAAACTTCCTTACAGAATTTTGTCCCTAGAAGGGAAAATGTTATCTTGCTGCTGTCTGAGTCCTGAATGTAAAATTGCAGATTTGTTGTAAGTAGCCCCACAGAACTAACAAAAAAATAACTTCCATGTGTAACATTTCACGCCATGTATTTGTAACCCTCTTACTGAAGCAATATTTAACAGGGGCATTTAAAAAATACTCTTTTTAGTAGGTTTGATAATATTTATATGTAAGAGCACTTAATGAAGTTATTTTAAATGCTGATCCAGGTGCATGCTTGTCAAGGTTGCCCTTAGTGAGGACTGGTCTCCTATAGATAATTCTTTTTTCACACTGGAGCCGTTGTTGTGTCTCTCTGTTTAAGTGCTTGACAGAAAATGTCCACAGTTAGGCTGTGTATAATATATACTGTCAATCTGTAAAATCTTTCTATGTGACTGTGTTCAATGAGGGACTTTGTCACAGGTTTTCTGTTCACAGCTCCACAATTTAAATTTTACTGTTTTGTCATGTTAATGTAATTCACTTAAAATATTTAAATTGTCCTTAATTAATTGAGGAGGGAGAATACCATTGTGGCGAACTTGTAGACAGTGTGCGGAATGATACTGACACCATTTTGGTGAATACAGGTGATGAATGGTGTTGACATGAACGGCTGCAGTTACACAGTGTGCATATACACAAATTATACCACCATGTGTGTTCCTCTGTGTCATGAAAGCCTTTTGTTTATATATACCCAGCTATACATTTGCACATTATGTAAATAAACACACATATGCCTATGCAATTTAATTGAATATATAGCTATGGGTTAAAAGGCACGTTACTTTGATGAAAAACATCTTATGGTACAGAGTAAAAATATTTCCGACGCACTTTTGAGCCTCCTGTAGATTTTAAGAAGGAACTGCAGAGATTTCTTTAGGGTAGTGGTTCAAATCATTTAATAGGAAGGCATGGTATTCTTCCAAAAGCTCAAGGCTGTTGAATGGCAGTCTTAGAAACCCATTGAGTTTCATCTTTATTGAACTTGTTTTATTTTTATTTCATTATGAGCTTTTCCATCGTATTTTGGTATATGCTAAATGGAACATTATGCTGTGAGTTTTGTTTCAAATTGGGTACATACTTTTAAGGCAATGTGCAAGAAATTGTGCATGTAGATCAGTCTTTCCAACCACAAGTTCCCCAAAAACTGACACAAGCATCTCAGGGTGCAATGAAAAGTTGCTCCAGGTGCATTCAGTCAGCCTTAGGGGTGCAATATGGCTCTTCGATGTGCTGAGGAGGAGGCAGGAGGCTAGCAGTGCCTCCTACCCACTCTTCCAGGTTGTTGGTGCTGCTGTCACGTGTCATGCCTGGAGGGGCCCGAGGAGGTGGTGTCCTGCTGGAAAATGCCTTTGGGAGCTGCAGGAGGTGGTGAAACCACTGCTGAGCCCCACCAGGAGGGAGCTTTTGCTGGATCTCCATCTGGAGTTGCATTGCATATGGTGCACCTTCTCCCTGGTTCTCATTTGGGAGCGAAGGGGCCCTTTGGGGCAGTAATATCTGTTTGTCACAGTGTAGGACACCACAGGCCATGCTGAAAGGTGACGTGTCTCGCTCTGGCAGAGCCCAGATACATATGTCTGCCTCACAAAGAAATCTCTTCTTTTGCTTTTTGTTTATTGGTTTTTTTCCCCTCTATCTCATGCACTCAAACAGGGTGCCTGTCCTTCAGCTGTTCGGTGACACTATGCAGCCATCAGATGTTGGAAACCGGATCAGAGAGCAGCAGTGACAGACTCCCCGGTGCAGGCAGGCCAGGTCCCAAACCTATTGTTCATACGAGAAAGCTCATCAGAGTGACTTGACAGGTTTTTAAAGTGCTGGAGAGCTTTACCAGGAAGTTTTCTTCTTTTCTACCCCTCTCGCTCACTCTGCCTCAAGCCTGATGCGAAATATTTGCCATTTTAGCAATTAACAAGAAGGGGAATATTGTTGCTTCTGAACACACGTACACACAGATAAGCAGGTGTGAGAATCAGCAATCCCTCTGCATGTGAGGGCTTACACTGTGGTGCTTTGTAGTACTGCATTCAGACACCATGTTCTGAGCGTCTTTGTTATCATTGCCTGATAAATAAACAGCCCTAAAATTACAGAACTTATTATGGTAATTGAGTGAAGAAAAGGAAATGCAAACCCTACCTCACTATCTATTACATTGCTACTGCTAAAGTTGCCTAAACCTGGGCTACTCAAATAATATTGTAATATTAGCCTTCTTTCTTTTTTCACGGTGATTGTTTTCTGTCCATCTCAAGCTGGATGTCAGTTCATTTAGATTTACATCAAGTAGTAAATTAAAATAATCACTCAGCAAACACTCTCAGCTCAGTTTTCTCTTTCAGTCAGGAGTTGCGAGAGATGCTTGAAGCATTCAAGCAGAAAATATTGCTGTCTAGATATTTGTCCTCTGGGTGATAAAGGAGGCATTGTCTTGGGACCCACTCAGGCCTCAGAGCTGATAGTAGCTGTGCATCACAGCTGTGAAGTGCGCTTTGTTATGTGTCTGAGGATTAGGGTTCAGGACCTTGTTTTTCTTGAAATACCAGACTGATCAGAGCTGCATATGTTCGGGGGGAAAGCAGAGGTCGATGGTTCTCTGTCCACATTTTTACTAGATTATTCTTGGACAGAACTCTGGGAGAATACCCTGCAGCTTAGACCATCCCAAGAGTTTTTCATATTCTGCATTATAACCTTAATGGAAAAAAGGCTGAAATTTATCTATCTGCATTTGAAACAAAAGACTACAGCATCACAGACACTCTGGGCTTTGGACCCATGCTGGAACAGGCTGAATTTTGCTCCTTTGTATTCCATTTACAGTACAGCTGCCTATTTAGAAGCACAAATGCACCTCGATATAATAACCAAATCCAAAGAATGTCTGGCCTTAAGGATAGCACAGTCAATCTTCAGATTGACAGTTCATCGTAAGGCAAGGGTAGTACTGGGGTGGTGTACAGAACAAAGTGGTGGGGAGGCGACAAAAAAAAAAAAAGGCTGTTCTGTGTCTTTAAGCTGTCTGTTTCAGAAAAGGAGGATGTGGATTTTTTTCTATTTAAAAATGAATCTGCATCATCTTTCCCACCCCCAGAAAAATAAAAAAAAGAATTGTGTTTGTTTTGGCAAATAAGATGTGTACAGAAGCACTCTTAGTGAAGATGCTATTGTGACCTAAGGTAATACTTACATTACAGTGAGTCGAAGTCTGAGCGTAGACTGCAGGATCTGGGCACTGTCTGCTCAGCCTCTGAAGCAGACTGGTCTTTGTAGCAGCACATTGTGGAAGTTTGTGGAATTCAGGATTTGGGGCCTGAGTGTGACCTCACTTATGTTGGTGTGGTACCACAGAAGCTAACTGGATTTTACTGGTAAGTGAAGGACTATATGTGGCTCCTTTGTTTCAAGTGAATGTGAATATATACATTGCACAATCAACTTTCTGTGTCAGTATGAATCTGTCTCTTGCAGAATGGGGCCCTGATGAATAGGCAGAATATTACCTTAGAAATGATTCATGTTAATCATATAACCCCACTGATAGGATGGAAGTGAGAACGGGAGTTGCTCATATGTAGTATAATACCTAAGGATTGGTTGCAGGTATTTCTCTGCTTGAAATCATGTCAGTGGGGCACAACCTATAACCCCATCAAAAGTCCGAGGGCCACCAGTACATCTTTACTTTTATAACTAGTCCAGCATGGAAAATGGTTCCTTCTGTCATTCAAAATATGGAGTTACATGCCAAAATTGTCTTGGTTTAAGCCTCAGGTCTGGAATTACTTCTCTCCCACGGAATAAGGTATCTGCTCCATCCCTCTGGAGCTTGGGGAAAGGCCTGAGTGATGTCTGCAAAGTGAAGCCTGGCTTTGGTCTTTGCTCAGTCCTTCCCATCCACCCTTCTTCCATGGAGCCATCCCTGCCCAACATTGGGCCTGCACATCCCGAACATGGCTCCTCTTCCAGGCTTCAGGTCAGTGGGTGGCTCAGGTGCTCCTCTTCCCATGGAAAGGTGAGCTTGGAGCTGTGTGCCAGGTCATCCTGGAGGTGATTTGAGACGTTACATTGAGCTTAGTGAGCTTAATGAATGGTGGGAGGTTACCATTATGACAGGGCACCAGCTCAGGCTCAGCTGTAGACCAAACAGCTTCTGAAAAAGCTCTTACCCGTCCAGACTTTTTATGGATGTCATTGCTGTTCAGAGGACACTCCTGGCAATTTTCAATTTTGATGGTCTTGGCAAGAATGATCTAGAAGTGTTTTTTTCTGCCTAGACGAACTGTTTTCCAAGTGATGAAAAAGGGCAGAATGTAGACTGAGAAGGCTTGGTCAGAGATCGACTTGTAATTATTCTTTGAAAGCTCTAGGCTCCCAACATAGATATACATTTGTGTTCTCATCCTCTGTATTGCTAAACATCCTCCTGCTCTTCTGCCCTGCCCTGTGCCTCTTTCAAGGGTATATGCTGGAGAGAGGATGCGCATGGACCAAAGCAGCGCCACGTGGCATGGGGGGAAATGATTTCTTGTTACTTTGCTGTCTGCCTGGCAGAACTGATTTGCTGCATTTGTGCATTTCTGCCTACAGAAAGTTGGCATCATATTAAGGCATCTATCATTGGAGATATGCTAATAGTAAACCTTCAAAAAAATCATTGAGTGGCAGTCAATGTCTCATTTGTTTATAAGTAGTCTTTTATATTTAGGTGTTTTCCTTCACTTCTACTTCTTCCTTTCTTAGGAAATGACCATGGGGTACTGACCTCTGCTTTTGTGCTCTTAGAAATCCTCTGTCTCTGTTTTATTTGTCCTCTGACTTTTTTATTTCTCACTAGGTTTTTTAAATGCATTTTGTTTTTCTTGTTTAATGATTTGAAAAAGTTTGGTTTATCCTTCCTCACTCATGCTAGCACAGCTATCCATCAGTCCTCTTTTCTCCTGGAGTTCTTGCTACTGATGGAGTTCCTTTATTATGATATTTTCTGTGCATTTCCCCCTTTTTTCTTAAACCAGTTTTACCTCTTGTTTGCCTGTGTCATACTTCTTTTCTTCTTCTTACATCCTAGCGAAACATAGTAGAGGTGCCACTAACTTTTTCTCTCTAATCCATGTCTGCATGTCTCTGTCCTCGAGCTCTGCTTCCCTCTGTCCTGCGGAGACCAATACCTCTGGTGATGCTTTCCCAATGCTGCTGGGTCTGGCCATGTTCCCTTCCTACTGTGCCTCTGCCCTCCTCTGGTCTGTCACACTCTGTTAACAGCGTGACACGAATGCTGCGCACAGAGTAACAGAGCTGCGCTGGGAGGCAGAGCACTGTGGCACGATGGCCCGAGCTGATCGCGCTGCCTGAACACCTCCAGCAATGCAGTACTGGGCAAGGAAGGATGCTGGCGAACAGCAGGAACACCCCTTTTCAGCTAGGTCTGCCCCACTAAAGTCAGGGGCCCCTCTGATGATTTTTTGGGGATTTTTAGCGAAAAACACGAATCAGGTTCCTCCCTCAAAGCTGGACAACAGAAGGGGGAATCCCCTTGTTGATAACATTAAACAAAGAGAAAGACTATTTCTGAAATGAAGGAAAAAGAAAACCTGCTGGGGCAGAAGGCAGCTACAGCCTGCAGCTCCTTATGCGAAGAGAGTTGGAGGCAGAGACGTGAAACCTTCCTCTGCTGCTACCTATTCCCTCTGCTTGAATGAAGGAGAGACAGGGGCCAAGATATTTCAGGATAAGGTATTTTGCAGGTGTAAACTGGCATACCAGTAATTATATTATCTTTGTGGATTTAAATCAACTGAAAATCAAATCTGAGAGTTTTATCTGATTTGAGTTCTTCATGGAAAAATGCACAAGCATTCACACAGGCATATTGTGATGCTTACTGAAGTTACTTGAAGCATACATCATTTTCTACATATCTTAATACCAATATAAATGTGAAATTGCTGAAATTATCAAAATGTTGACATAAAACCCCAAATTACACACTTCTGTTTGTGAGTGGTGTGGCTTGACTTTTTTGGTGCAGTCTCCAATCACTGCCATCAGGGTCCAGCATAAAACCAGGCACTGGAAGGGGGAATTCTTTGGAAAAAAAAAAAAAAAAAAGGAAAGAAAACAAAAAAAGAGAGATAATTTCCTGACTGCAGGAAAAGAACTAATGGGGTAGAAGGTTACCAAGGCGTCCAGCTCCTTGTGTGTAGCTGAAGAGAGTATTCAGAGGGTTCAAACACAAGTAGGATATCTCTGAGTGCAGGAAACAAGCAATGTAGAACAAGGTGAGAGAATTAAGCACGGAGCAGGAGGGCAGTTACCCCATGTGCATCCATTCCTGACAAGAGAGGTATCCAACAAATCCTTGAAAGAGACGTCTTATCAAAGCTTCATTATAAGCTCTGGTTAATTTGAGAAATGTCAGGAACGGCAATATTATTTTCTACTCAGCTGTTGGGATCTTTGTGTGTGTATCTGATTGGATGGTACCTTCTGAAAAATATTAGCAGTCCACAGTAGAGTCTTTGTACAGCACCTGGCAGAATGGTTATCACTTCAGTATAAGTAAATGATATTTGTAATGTCTTTATTATACAACACAATCTCAGTATTGTGGCTGCTGCTATGGGACATGAAGAACTATGCCTGTTTTCTGCCATAACAGTTGTGGATGCACATCAGGATAACCTATTCCTGGTACTTTACTGTTGGAGGTTGGCTGAGATCCACAAAGGATCTGTGAAGTACTTTTTCTAGTTTGATATTAGGAAATACTGGAAGTATGCAAAATGTAGACAAACCCAAGTGCATTGCATTTGAAGTTTTCCTCCCTCTAACACCACAGATATTGTCTTGATGTTTTTCTAAGAGCTTGCTTGGCCATGGTGGGATCACATGGTGGGTTTCCTTTTGCATACAAAGTCAGCCCCTTTCTGAGCAGTAACATGCACGTTCCAGCCTAAAAGTGCAGCTGAGAAGTCAGACTTGGCTGCAGCTGCTACCTGGAAATCCAGAGGCCGTTGTCTTCCTTATTTCATGTGCTGCTAGTCAGCTGGAAAGCACAGTGACCTGAGAGTAACGTGGTCATTCCAAACTCATGCTGATAAAACCTTTACGCTACTGCATCTTGCTGTCTCTCCCTTTCTATCTCTCCAAGCTGTTCTGATCCAATCTTGACTTCCTTTGAGGTAGGGCATTCTGTCATAATGCCCCACCCCCCTTAGAGAGTCAGAGAGAAATGATTTTGAGTTGTTTTTTTGTTGTGCTTTTGCCTGATAGACTTGTCTCCAGAGCTTTTATCCCAGTGAGAAAGGGTATGACTCTATGGCCATAACCCAGGGGTCCCTTTGGACATTGCTCCTCTCAATTAGTATCTGCTATTGAAGGTGTAGCAGAAGAATTTTGAAATCCCAGAATATCAGTTTGGTCCTGTGGGCACTAAACCATCAAGTGTAGCCTAGAGCAATGTAAAGTCAGGACCTAGCAAATCTCAGTTGTTCTTTGCTCTCTACACCTTCTTGGCTACATGTATCCTGGCTGCACTGGGCAGTCAATCCACTTGGCATATTTGTAGTCCTCTGTTTGTTTGTGCTGCTAATGAATGTTTCTTGCTTATTCCTTACAGATCAGCATGGTGGATTTTATGGTGAATTTCTACAGCTGAGGGACAGCTGTCTGTGAATTTCCAGGCAATTGCCATGTATTCTGCTTCCTTCATGAGCTGCTCTGGATGTTGTGACCCTTTCTTTGATTTTACACTGCAGTCTCTACTTACTCCCTAAATTTGTCACCTCATGATCAGACTGTTGTCCTGAGTTGCATCTTAGAGCTACTTTGAAATGTAAAGTGAAGGATATTCTGACAACCACTCAGTATCTAGCTCTTCTGTCCCACCAGTAGCCTTTGACCAGAAACCTGCAAACTGCCTATTCATATCTGAGGAGATTCACTTGCGTTTTATAAAGATATAAATAGTTGAACACATGCTGAATAAAGAACTGTCTTTCTTTCTGTATGATCCTGGCATAACTGTGGTTAATGGAGGAACTCAGTGGCAGGCAATTTGATGGAACACAGCCCTCATCTGTTTCTCACCTTTTTAAAGGGCTGAGATTTACTTTGCATTTTTGTAGTAGATTCTAAAATGTTCCATGCTTACACTAGTTCATTCCTCTCTTTGAGAAACTCAAAGTACATGCTACAGTGGGGATCTAGAAAAGAACTTTGGATGCAATGGTTTGAGGACCACCATATCATGAACACACTAAGCTCCTGTCCTGCCCATGGTGCTAGATTTGTGTGCTGCCTGACAAGGTTGTTCAAGGCATAGCTTTAGCGAGTCAGACAAAAGCAGATTGTTTTTCAGTTTGGCACTTGGCCATCCTCGTTATGATAATGTCAGTATGTAAGCTCCTTGGGGCAGGGATTGTGGCTTTGCTTATGTCCTGAATCACTCTAAGATTGTGGCTAGCATTCTGTGAACCAAAGCTAATAAATCAAAGCCAATTTTTTCTCATGTACTTCAAAATCTGCTCCATTTTGGAATAAGAAAACCACGTACAGCTCACTGCAGGCTTTGTCAAATTATTCCTCCCCTTCACACTTGGACTCTTCTTCATTTTCCACACACTTAATACTCACCCAGCTCCTTTCTGTAACTGGCAGCTGATCCAATTACTCACTAGAGGTAAAAATACTGAAGTCTTAGAGTTCAAATGTGGAATGATATGCATAGTCACTTTGTCACTCAAATCATTTAAAAATAAAAAAAGAAAAAAAATCACACTAGTTAGCCATAATTAAGGGCAGAAAATAGAGCACACAGTTAATATCTTTGTGATTTGCCAGTACTGGGATGTCACAAGTACCAATCAGGAAACAAGAGCCATGTGGCTTCCCAGATAATGACACTGGCTTTTTACTTCCGGGGCTACAGTTCAAATCCAACTTAAGGTTTTAAATTAAATGAGACCCTTAACCTATGCCAGAACACACAATACCTCCAGGTCAGAGCTGAGGTTATTGGCAGGTCAGCGTGATGAAACTTGTATTCTGTTGTCTTCAACACACTTAATGGCATAAACGAAGGAATTAAGGTCTAAACCCTGCCACAAAGCCAAGAAGCCAGAAGTGTAAGGGCACCAGCACCCAGATACAGAGGCATGGAAATAGGAAAACCTAAATTATCAGAGGGCATGAATGTAGGCAGGGTTGGGTCAGTGCACTGTAGGTCTCGCTGCTGCTCTCTGCAGTGAGGCACTTCATGGTTATGGACTCATCTGCTGCTCACAGGCAGTAGCATCTCAAAGGCAGGCTAAATTTGGGGTCAGGCGAATGGTGTTGTGTTCTGCCTGAGCTGTTTTCTGGGCTCCTTGGTTTACTTTCCATTGCATTCAAAGTACAAAACTGTAGCCACTGTCAGATGTGGGATCCCAATGGCACCATCAGCATGTGCAGCTCTTGCCTGTGCAAAGTTGTGCCAAGAGAGAACTTCTTCTTATTGGAAAGGATCCCAGTCACATAGTAGGGATAATAATGAATACCTGATAATAATGACCCACTTTGAATTAGATGTAAAATTAGGATGTAGGCATCAGGTAGCTAACAGATACTCCTTTCTTGCACTGTTAGCATTTGACTGCTGTGTGTGTACCAGGCTTATAGGTATGCCTGCTTCCAGAATTGCATTTTTTGAGAATTCTGGTTCAGAATCTCAGCTAGGTTTTTGTTCAGGGTTTTATTCAGAGAGCAGTTTGCATTCATTCAGCAGAGCAAGCTTGTAAAACTGCACAGCAGTAGCAAAGGATCTACTACATTACCAAAAATGTAGGAACCTTCAAAGCCTCGAAGCTCCTCCAGCTCCCACCAGAGAGCTAGAGCTGAGAATCCCATATTACAAAAAGCAAGCGATAATTTAAAATCCGTATTTTGCCCAAAGAATTCCTTTGTTCAAGGTATGTAAATGTCTTCGCTTGCTTGTAAGTTATTTCATTTTTGGTAGTTCCTTAGCTCAGTAATCTGAGTTTGGGAACAGAGGAGTCTGAAAGGAGTGTTACTCTGAAACAAAACACCTGTCTTTCATTCAAGACTAAATTGACAAGCAACAATTTAGTTGTCTAAACTCAGAGCTTTCAGGATTTCAGACTACCTAAATGTCAAGATGCCTAGGTAGTGCTCAAAGGTGAGCGACAGTGTAGGCAAATATACATTGGAACTTCAATTATCCAAACCCTGATAACTCTCAGTTACCTGAAGTTTAAACCTGTCTTCCCTCACTCTTAGTTTCTACATTTTTCTGTAAAATCCCTTTGTACTCAATCACCTATGTCTTTGCCCAGCATAGTCTGTAAACTTTTAAGAGGAACTTAGTGTGTCTGCCAGATCACAGCATCAGCAACCCCTTTATGATGGAGCCTGTAATTATCCCTTCATATTACCTGTTACATTTGGATAGAAGTATTAAAATATTAAAATAAATAAGTCGTATTTTTCATCTTTGTTGTCTCCAGCTATATTCTGCATCTCCATAGGCATGGTATCACTGAGGCACCCTTCATCCTAATACAGGGTGTGTACGTGCATTGAAACACTATTCCTTAACGATTCTTTGTAGTGAGCTTGTGTCCTCTAATTAGCAGCCAGAGGATAGCATGGGCTTTGCTAGTTAGCAGAATTCACCATCAACAGGTCGAATTTCATGAACCAAAGTCTTCCGTTCATTGCTCTGCTGTAACACCTTTGACATTGACTGGTATCCAATTGACTGATATGCCTCAGTTTCCATAGTTTTGGAGCTTAAAAGCTGCCGAGATCCAAATAAAGACCCTCAGAGAAATTTTGCTTTACATATTCCTGACTTCAGCTCTTTTTTTCAATACATCCCAGTTACTTTTGAGGGAGTTTGTTGTGATTTGATTTCAGAGAGGTAGCAGTTCACATTCACAGATCCCTTCACTAGCTATAGAACTAAATAAAAAAAGTTTTGAGTAGCAGAAGAAAATGGCTGGAAGGAAAGTATGTGAGGCCTTTTCACCTCCTTTCGCACCTTTATATTTCCCAGCCTTATTTTCATCCCATTCCTGACTTACGTTTGCCACTTTAAGTTTCTCCCAGCGCTTCTAACATCTTCTGTTCTCCTGTCTGTGGCAAACAAGTGGTGAAAGGAGTCTCCTTTTCTCCTTGCTCTTCAGCAGCCATTTGCCTCTTGAACCTTCAGGCAAGGAATCTGAAAAAGAAGAAGAAGGATAGGAGATTTTTGTTTCATCTCCAACAGCAAGGGCTCTGGGGAAAAGAGCATCTGAATAAGCCACTATGATGGGCAGACCATTCTGCAAAATGAGAGGTGGCATACGCTAATCTTTGCCATGGTCCCTTTTCAGATAAATATTCATTAGTGGCACTGTGGGATAAAAGCTGCTGTACAAGTGTTGCCCAATCTACAGCAGAGGAGTTTTGGGCAGAGTGAGGCCCCTGAATAAACAGGCCCCCATGAGGAAGAACAAGGGAATTTCTGGCCGGGTTTGGCAATGTCTGCCTTCCCCTTAGCTGAAGGAAAAGAGCTTGAACCTACCAGAAAAAAACGGCTTAAAACATGGAGGATCTAGTATTGCACAGGAAAATAAAAACCTTTTCTCTATTGCAAGCAGAGTTGCACAACTGAACTAGAGGCAAAATGCAATCCAGTTTCATCTGTTGCTTGGACTGGGAATGGGAAGAAAAGAAAACTAAATGGAGATATTAAATTGTAAGTTTTGTTGGTGAAAAGAAATCTCCTAACAACAAACTAATATTGCAAATAAAATGTAGCAACAGAAGACAGATCAGACAGTGCCCATTTCAAAATGTACGAAGCTCTAGTGTCTTAGGTGTTCCATGGCGATCAAAAATTGAAATAAATTTAAGTTGCATTTTAATTGAATTACACAATGACATCAATTTAAACATTAGTAAACAGATGCAATTTGTGCAATGCTTTAAATTACATTTCTCACATATGCATTTAATTTAAATTTGTTGAGATGGTTATTTATGTTAATAAAATAATTAAAAGCAGTTATTTAAGAGTAACTGTGAAATAGCTGTGTAACTACCTATATTAATAGGACAGTTAGTTAAGGGATAATGTCTATTGCTTTACAGTGTAATTGCAATAAACAGCTGCTGAGTTTGATTAAGAGCTGAAGTGGAGCTAAAGTGTTTGAGCAATCTCAAAAGCTATTTGTTGTAAGTGTACTACAAAGAAATAGCGATTATTCCTATTATACAAAAAGCCATAGCATAAACATTAAAATATAACTACTTAGTAGGTTGTTTTTTTCTTGGGTTGTTCAAGTATCTCCCTGTGAGTAGTGGGGCTACAGAAGAAGAACTGGGGCTTTAGCGGAGAAGAGGCTTGGGAGGGGGCCAATAATTTTGTTGAACACAGTTTTGTTCATACCCAGAGTCACACCTGTGTAAGAGTACACCTAAGTGCTAGGAAGGGCACATTCTGTGCTTGTGAGATGTGTTTTATCGGGGGTGGCATAATTCAAAAATCTCTAACTGGATCCCTTTCAAATTTTATAGAAAAATTTCCACCTTGGACCTGGGTCTGACCTAGGAATTCCTTCATCTTTTTGTTCGAGTATCAAAAGGGAGAGTTGAGCATATAGTAAAAATCCTTACTTAACTTTGTCTATGAAATGGCTGCTGCCACTCCATAACTCCATCATTAACACATGAAGCAGACACTTCCTGGTCCCCAAGCGTATCCTGCTTTATGGCACTGACACTTACCTAAACCACAGACTAGATCAAGTAAGCAAATAGGCACTACTTGTATTGCAGTTGTTATTTACAAACTCCCTAATCTCCTGCTTCTGGGCAACAGACTCGTAAGACATTGGCCTTTATAATTTCTGCTGTATTAGGGTCCCACAAGTTTTGTAGCAAGTCAGGAAAGAGTTGCTTAATTACTTCAAAGCTGGTTTATTTCACCTTTTATTTGAGAGCAAGTTTGAATGGGAAACTCACACATTGATTGAGGCACAAATGGGCATGAGTAGTCAACTGCCTTTTACTTCTCCTAGTTCATGCATCTCTGTGCCTGTATTAACAGTGAAAATCTCACAGAGACCAAAAGTGCTATGAAATGCTGCAAGCAAAATGTTACCAATCTTGCATATTTATGGCTTTGAACTAGATTGGCCAAGTCCTAGATGAAGAGTTTTGGGGTGTGGGGGGTAAGAACGTGTCCTGGGTATCCTGCCTCAGGTCCCGAGCTCCTTCTCACATTATTGGCACTTGAGAATCGCTCAAGCGAGTTCTCACTTTCAGCCAGACACAGACATCTGTGGGAAAGATGAGTGAATCTGTCGCTGCTGTGAACCAAGCTCAGGGATTATGTACTGAAGTCCATTTGATCAAAACACACCAATTCATTTGCATCAAGGTTATAGGGATTTCACACAAAAATGTAAAAAGTTCAAAAGGCAAAAAAAGGTGTTAGCAGTACAGTTACACTAGTTTCCTCCTTTTGCACAATCTGTCCTGAAAGAGATAATGTATCAGCTAACCAGTCATGTATAATGTTTTGAAAAAGCCAACAGGAAAAGGCGACTTGGCAAAGTCCAATGCACAGTGATTAATCCAAGTGTCAATTTGGTACTGATCTTCTGTGGAATGGTTTTGCTTCTGGTTTGTTAAGGATGTAGACATATGGGCAGCTCGGTACCAAGGGTGTGGCTGTACGCGCGTGTGCCTTCGCAGGTTGAGCAGATTCATGTCTGTGAGAGCACTGCTGCTGCAAGGCTCTTCCCAAATAATCTCTGTCAGCGGCTGAAATGGCATGCGGGACCTGCTCGGCTCTGACAGCTCCTACCTCGGGAGGGGCTTAGGCAATGGCAGAAAAGCCCACCCAGTGTACTCGCCTTGTTAAGCTTCTGGGGCTTGCAAGCCTTCCTAACTCTGCCCTGGGGAAAAACTGTGTAACAATGGATAAAAGTCTCGGGCCTCCCAGCTTAGTTACAAAGGATTCTCTTCACTCGTCCTCTTAGTGAGAAATCCAGTTGAATGCTTTTTGAAATCTTTCAAATATTAAAAATAAAATAAATCTTATTCCGTTCCCCAGCAAGATTCTTGACTGCAGTGCCATGTTGTTATACACTTCAGGTCCTTTTAAAAGTCAAAAGGACCCCTTTCAGTGATGTGGCTGCAGCCAGGTACACACAGAAAATTTTATTCAATCCTTTGTGTGCCTTCAGAAAGTTAAAGGGAAAACCCACGGAGTCCTGAGTATGAGATGATATAGTGAATATTAAAATAATATCAGTCACAATGCAAAAGGCTCACTGCTACTACCTAGCTTGACTGGGATCCATTTTGGAAAAGAGCTAGAGTAAGTTTATTTGTTTCAGGCAGAGAGGGAACTATTACTGTTTCACCTGGGCATATGAATCATTGTGGTTTGTTGCTCAGAACAGTCACTGCAGAAAATACTTGACAGATCAGTCATGAAAAGAACCAAACACTGTTTTCAGTTCCCTACAAACTGGTTTGCCTTCCATTTTCTCCTGTGCTGAAGTGTTATCTGCTCTCTTCCCTTAGTGCCAAAATCAGCCTAGAGATGCTCTACTCCCTCTTTGCACATGCTTTTCAACCCAGTGCCGACAAGATGCTTCAAGACACTTGGAGGTCATTTATAATCTGAAAGAGTTGTAAAAATGAAAGCTGTCCATGTGTGCCTTCATCAGGGGAATCATCAAGTGACTGTTACCTGTGGTCTTAGAAGTCAGTTTTCCTTGCATAGAAATCTTTGACCAAACATATTTTTGTCATTACTTTGTAAAGAAAATTTATTCATGAGAAGCTCTTGCAAGTAGCAAAGTGGTTTGTTCTCTCTGCCTTGCAGCCTCTCTCTCCTCTCCGAAGGACCTGTTGAATATTCAGCATCACTTGATTTTAAACCCTTTCTTTAAAGTCTTCGGTGCTTCTCAGTCATTTTAGAGATCATGTTGGTGTGTTCCTATACCACCTTGAGTTAGAGCACACAAGAACCTGAATTTCTTAACAGTATTTTTTTTGGCTAAAGTATATGTTTAGATTCATGTAAAAAACATCCAATTGTCTTGTTAGGTTTTTGTTGTTTTTTTGGTTTGGGGTTTGGATTTTTTTTGACATCTTGCTATCTCTGAATTTAGCTTTGGTTCATTAGTCAAGGAAATAAACAGCTACATCTCTTATTATTCACACTATCACAGAGTGTGTTCCAAGCCCATACATATCCTGCAGCTTGTTAAATAATTCTTTATCCTTTAAGAAATTTCCATTAATCTCTGACCAAGAAGAGCAAAAATCTGAATCATTTTTACAAGTATCTTTAATGGCTTCCATTAATTACGTGTCTTCATAGAAAAGCTACCCCTCTTAAACACAGCATCCTTTCATTCTTCAAGAGGATCTAATTTCTGAAATAACTGAAATTAAGGCACTGATGCTTTGTTTGGGCAAATTAAGCAGAAAAAATACATAGCTCAAGCAGAAGGTACAGGAATCATGTTCTATTAACTTGTCACTACCTCAGTATTATTAGCAAAATTTTGCAAGTAAACCCAGTGGACTACTGATGGCAAAATATTCCATGTGAGCTGGTCTGTGATTTTAGCTGCAGCCTGGGTGAAGATGAGAGATCTCCCTTGCTGTTCTTGGCTTTGCCCCGTGTCATTGGCTCATGTTTTATGGTGGCTGCGTTGTCAGCATGAATGGGGCTGTTACTGAAAAGCACGGCACACCCTTCCTGTCCCATCCCTCCCTCCTTGTGCCTGCCTGCCGTGCTCTGGGGAGTGCTGTGTTTCCCTGTGCTCAGCAGCATCAGGGAGCATTTTTAGGGTCAGATGATGTTTTAGCCTGTTAGTTCTCTGATCAAATGCACATCTTCAAGTGAGCAAAAATGGTCCCATCAGGGCTAGGCAGGCAGGCAGGACCAGCCCTTTCAAGGGCAGCTCAGACTTCTGGCAGATTAAAGTGGCTGTAAAACCACAGCCAGGATCATTACGTTGTTCATTCCTTTTTTGTTGCTCTTTGTGAATTTAAGTATTAGCTTGCTACCTTAAAGCCACAATAAATGGCAACGTTCATTGCCCTGCCATCAGAGCTGCACTGGACAATATTTTCAAAACTCTTTCAAAAGTCATCTCCTGGGTGTTCATCTGTCTTCCTCTGAAGACACCAGAGGCCTTGAGTAACAGATAAAAATTTTCAAGGTCAAATGTGAAACAGAGGCCACCTCTAACACTTCATGGCCTCTTTAAACCCTTCCATAGACCATAGGTTGAGAAACACTGAAAAAGGAAGGATGATGCTGAAGCCTCTACTTCCAATGTTTTATTTCATGTCATGTAACCTTGCTCACTCTTGTGGAAAGCCAGAGGAGCTCCAGGAGGGGTTTAAAGAAGAGATCTTCCTTTCCTGTTCAGGTGAACAGTCATGAATTAGACTCTTGGGAGACCAAGGCAGTATAAATACATAAGGAAATCTTTTGATTACGCATAGTGTTAAAAGATGCTAAAAATATCTCTACTACAGTTAGTGCTGGATTTTTATGTGTTTACTTATTATCTTAATTTACCGTATTTTTTCCCCTTCACTGGGAAGTGAAGACTATCAATAGATAAGGGAGAAAATTCTGTGGTTTTGTATGCAGTATGAGTCCAGTACTTGGCCAAGACCCAGATCTATTGTGGCAAGAAAGTAATAAATGAACTAACTAGGGACCCAGACTCTCTGGCTAACATCCAAGAAACATTAAAAAATGTAGTACTGCACATAACAAGTAGGAAGATGCATGCAAATGTTGATGCCTTATTGAAAACTGTTAACTTATTAATACATTGTATTTATAGGCATGTATTTGCATTTTAAAACTTGCTGTCTAAGTTCATGCCCTGAAATTACCTGCTGAACTATAAGCCTATAATAATATTTAGGGTAGTGCTACAATGACAAAGTAGTTCTGAAGAAAATGACTCTCCTGGATCCCTAGGGCTAGACTGTTTCTTTCAGGAGCATCAGCTCTGAGGTAGTGGCAGTGGTCCAGTTCAGCTCTCAGGTTTCTAAGCAATGGTCCCACTTTGTTTCTTCACCACGTCTTCTCCACCTACAAAGAAGCAAGTCATGCATATGACCCTTAGGATCTTGTCATATGGGTAGGAGGGTTCATTGTCTATAGGTTCATGTGGAAGAGAGGTGAGTCAAGAGCTTTGTGTGTACCCAGAAATCTCCTAAAGCCTTTTAGAATGGAGATCCTTAGAGCATTAGATACTAAGGATCATTGGCTAGTGTAAGATTTAGGATGACATTGATGCCAATGCCTAGAATCTTATTCCTGTGTGTCTTCTAATGTGTGCAAGATATGGCTCGTATTATCACATCCACGTTGCTTATGACTTCAAAGTCTGGAGCGCATTATAGTTTTTCATATAGGTCTGGTTTGTCATACGACTCTGGTAAGATAGAAATGGTGATTCAGTCACTCGTCTTGCAGTGAGTCAATCGTCTGAGCAAAGCATCTGTGATTACACATAGCTACTGGCTGGAAGAATAGGTGAGGAAAGATGCTCGAGTCCTTACTTCCGTGTGCATTTATATGTGAGCCAGCTGCAATGTGGTTCTCAGTTAATGTCATACAACTGGTAATGCAAACCCAAAATGTTTTTATTTTTGTTGCCAAAGGTGTCCTCTCTGTTTTCCATGTTGCTCTGAACGTTCGTAAGGGTCTCCTGTTGCACACTAAGCAGTGTGTGGAAAGTAGTTGCAATCACAAAAGTGCAAAGAAATATATAGACACAAACACACTGGAAAAGTAGGTAAGCTCCAGTTGAGACAGTTCATGTGGAGCACACAGTGCTGTCCAGTGCAACAGTAAAGGGATCTGAAATTATAGTTTCTTTCTACCACAGAAATAAGGAAAAAGGTTCAGTGATTGCACTTATATTCACAACCATAACTATCATCACTGACATTGACTAGAGGTGTGGAATCCTTGGAGTTTATGCTTTTACAGTAGTATTTTATCTCTTTTCCGCTAGAATTATTAGTTTTTTAGTTGGGAGTAGCTTAATGTTATGGCTAACATTTGAATGGTGGGATGTGGGTTTTGATTTTTTTACTTGACCTTACTGCCTGTTCGCATCTCGTTCATGCTCAGAGCTCTGTATGAGCTGGAGGACTAGTTTCATGGTTGTTGTTGTACAAAGCAAGCTTGCTCATACAGTGAGTTTTTCTAATCTCTAAACTCTAATTGTTGCATGCAAATTGTTTAATAAATAATGTTGGACGGAAAAAAAAAAGAATAGATATTAATTAAGAAAAGGATTTAGGCTGACTCAGTCTCATACATGAGACAAAAGGTTAAGTAAATGCCAAGGCCGCTATGCCTCTTCAAACAATGAATATTGGTTTTAGAATCATTAAAGTCTGCTTAGAAAACAAGAGTCATACTGGAGACTTGTATGCCAAAATAACCAAGGCCAGGGCTGTTTCTTTTCAATACAAAGCTAAATTATTCTCAAATAGAGGGCTAAATGTATGCAATTAACAGTGCTAGGTAGGACAACAGGGAATGGCACTTATAATATGAAGCCAAATTGAGATCAAGTTTTTCTTTGAATCTGATAACTTAGACGTTTAATATGCACAACCAAGCTCTGCAACAGAATTAGTGAAAAGAAGCATAATTAACTCCTTCACTGCTTGTCAGTGGAGACAGAATGATTAGCCTGCTGTTTACTGATTCCTGTCTTCTAAAGTTGCTGGATCTACAAAAACAAAGAGTGTCTTCCATGCATGAGCAAAGATTAAGATAGTTGTATAGTCTTTGTTAGAAAGTGGATTACCACATCATATTTTTAAAGAAAAATTCATCCTGGGAAAGGTTATTTTCTCAGGTTGGGGGGAGTTGAGCTTGGAACAAATGTGACCGTATAAGCTTAATTAAACAGAGTGTACTCTGTTTCTGTGTTGAAAAGCTTAAAAAGACTAGGCTGAAAGGCTCAATCATATATATTAAAAAATAAATAGGAGAAGATATTTTAAGGAAGTGGGTGACTCTCACCAATATGAAGGCAAAAGTCAAGGTGCTTATTAAAACTTCCCAGCACCTTCATGTGCAAAAAAAAATGCTCTGTACTAGACAAGACAGGTTACTTACGTCATTAACATGACCCATTTAGTATGAGTGTACCTGATAATAATAATATTTAATTCTCATCCAGTGATGTCAAAGAGGATGAATATATTTATTCCAAATTTACTGAAGGGAAGCGAGGCAAAAGATGATGAAGTGACTTAGATAAAGCACCTTAGTTGAGCAATGGCCAAATGGGTCTGAAGCTCAACTCTGGGGTCCTAGATAGCGCTAAACCATAAATCTCACAGAATTCAATTGGGAAGTCTCTAATGTCCAGTTTTGGACTGGGCAAGAAGCCCAGTCAAATTGTCCCAGTGTTACTGGGGCTAGTTTGACTCTGGAAAGTTGAAACCTGCAAAGTTAAAATGTATTTTTACTTATATATTTGTGTCTAAACTAAGCCTGGGCTTCCTTGCTCTGGGTGCTGCTTGAGCTTAAAGCAAAAGGTTATCATGTTCCATTATATGTACGTAACCCAGCCTTTTCACCTGTTGAGAAGGCTTTCAAAGCAGCGCATTTGGTTGCAGCATTGACTCCCACTGAAGTCAACAGCCACAGCCAAATAAATCCTTAGGTTTGAAAATGGTACATTTAAATAGTTCAAGTTTTGTTTCTAAGGCTGAAGTGCATTACAGCTCTCATTTAACTGAGTAAATACTATTATGCTGAAGTCCTTTGCATTGTCATCAACAAGAAGAGATAGCTTTGCTCTAGAGCTTGTTTCACTGAAGGGTCTGTCCTGGAATGTGTTGTATTTACATTTAATATTTGTGGCATGTCTAGATCTCCCTCTACAATTTCTGATGCTTGCTGCTTTCAAGAGCGTAAGAAACATATCTGGGGAATGGGCCCATCCAGGGACACATGCTCAAGCCCAATTCCAAGCCTTATACTTTCCTTTCAGGCTTTTTACCCTCTCCTACTAGGAAAGAGCAAAGATGCAGCCAAACACCAGTTTCTTGCTTTCCAATATTGAGCTCCTCTCTCGATGAGTGGTTTATTAGTCTGTGCTTAGGCTTAACCCTGTGTAAGAGATACACACCTGACTGTAGAAAGCTAACATATGGGATATTTAAACTGTCTATATTTATGTCATCTTCAGTAAGACCATTTGGAAAGAATCTGCATTTTCTACTTGTGAGTCTTTATCTTTTCCTTTCGAGATCAGGGCTCTGGGTGACTAAAGTTTGCTCTCTCCTACCCAGGTGGCCTGACTGCTGAGAGCGCAAGTGGACTCCAGCGATCTGAAGGTCTCTTAAATGAGGCCACCACAGTGGTCCCAGCTGCGTGCAGGATCTGAGCCGACTGAGGCCACCTAGGAACAGCTTCCCTCTGGCTGCAGTGGCCCGTTTCACCACTTGGTAAATATTTGATTTTGCAAATGTTTCACTTTCAGTTGTTTCACCATGAGTTCATGCCAAAAGGCCAGGTATGGCCTCACTGTATTTGCTAAAGGTCTGGCTCTGGCACTGTGGCATGGGAGGATCACCTGTCAACCTGAATGAGGTCAAACTGTCCCATTGCATTCCCTGTATGGGCAGTGCTGCCTTTACTGTTGGCTCTGGGACGACATGGCTAATACCATCAGAGAGAATCTCTAGGTTGCTTCATGTTATGGCAGAGTCATACTCATGATTTTATCCCTTATGGATTCATAGAATCACAGAATCACAGAATGACAGAATCACAGAATGGTAGGGACCTCTGTGGGTCATCTAGTCCAACCCTCCTGCCGAAGCAGGGTCACCTACAGCAGGCTGCACAGGACCTCGTCCAGGCAGGTCTTGAATATCTCCAGAGAAGGAGAATCCACAACCCCTCTTGGCAGCCTGTTCTAGTACTCCATCACCCTCAGAGTGAAGAAGTTCTTCCTCATGTTCAGGTGGAACTTCCTGTGCTTCAGTTTGTGCCCGTTGCCCCTTGTCCTGTCGCTGGGCACCACTGAAAAGAGTCTGGCCCTATCCTTCTGACAACCCCCCTTAGGATATTTGCAGGCATTTCTAAGGTCCCCTCTCAGCCTTCTCTTCCTCAGGCTAAACAAGCTGAGCTCCCTTAGCCTTTCCTCGTAGGAGAGAGACTCCAGTCACCTGTAGGTGCTGATTCACCTTAGCACTCTCTGTCTATCCTGACAGGCACTGTCTGTTTACTCATCCTTCCATCCATTGCAATTGTCCTTGTGGCAAAGCTATACGACCAACTTGGGGCAGGCAAAATGACCCAGACCCTTCCTCATGGTGTCACTAACCACAAAAGCAGATAGAATTAGAGTCCAAATTGCTATACAGGAGGTGAGATTGCTGAGTCTTGGGAGCAGCCTGGATGTTTCCTTCTGCAAAGTGCCTTTTCACATAGTGACACAGAGTGTCCTTGCCTTGTGCTTCTTCAGCAGTGATCCACAGCAGCAACCATCTAGGGGCTGTGCTGGCTGTGCGCTCGGTGGGTTTCTGTAGCCGTCTGTGGTCCTGGTGCCATAGTGATAGGGGTATCTGGGATATATATATCTGTAAAGATCCGTGTCTCATACCAGCAAAGGAATCCCTAAGATAGTAAAGGAGAAAGGAACTAAAGCTGTATTTGTGTGTGACTGCTCATAGAGGTATTACTATTAAGGCAGCTTCTGTTGTATTTTTGATACTAACATGCTTAATGTGGTGGTGGCTGTAAGTGCAGGCCAAGCTCAGCAAGCGCGGGTAATCACTGGCAGCCCTGAGCCACTGCTATGCCAGCTAGAGCTGGTCCCGCATTGATCTTACTGGCTGCTCCAATCCTCTCTTCCCTCCCTCCAGGCTGCTCCAGGCCTTTCTCTCAGCGCCTTCACAGCCAGCTCTGATCTGTGTTCCCTCAGGTCCCACCTGCTCCTCCAAGCTCCTGCCTCGCCACCCCACACAGCCACCAATGCTGCCACCACTCATCTATCCCCCACCACTGTGAGCCTCTGCAGCTCCGCTCTCCTGCCTCCCTGCCAGGTGCTACCTCTAACCTCACCGAGCACCCTCAGGGCCCTTTCTTTCATCTTTTACCTTTTCTTCCTTCGTCCTCCTGCTTCCCCAGATGAGCCCTGTCCTGCTTCCTCAGGCGTGACAACCATGACTGGCATCTCTCTCAACACAGCTACTCCTCCACCCCAGGTCCCCATTAGGCAAGATTCAGCCATCACATCTCACTAGAGTGCAGAGATGTTTGTGTTGAGCTTGGTCTTTCCTCAAGAGACCTCACCCAGTTTTGTAGCGTAACCTGTCCCATCAATCAGTGTATCTCCAAGTGCCAACAGGCTGGACAAGGGCTCAGCTCTGCTCCTTGCAACGTTTAATCCCCAGAGCCAAGTCGTCAGGACACCATAGACTATTGGGTTCCGCTCAGGCATAATTCCATCATTACCATTGATTTGTTCGCTCATGCTCCCCACAGTGCTTTTAATCAACTCTCCATCTTTGTGCCTTCACACCTTTACGCTTTTCATGATTGGCTCTGCTACCTTCTGCCTCTGCAATGAAATAGTACCATAGAAATCCTCCTGCCTCTTACATACATTAACAATTCCATTTCTTCTCTCTCTGGTCCAGTGAAGGGAAGTTCCTCTTGCACAAAGGCACCACTGTCTCTGCAAAGCACTCTGGGAAGCGCACAGGGAATAGCTTTTATTCATTACTCCTCAAAGTCCAGTACAATGAGTTATAATTAGTTACTGGCCTCTTCGGTTTACTCTACCTTCAAAGGCTCTTTTATAGTTTAAAAGTGAAGGGAGATGCTGACATTAATTCTGACTGTCTTTCCATAGCATTATACAGAGAAGATAAAATTAACATGCAGGTAAAGGGAGAAGTAACTCACTAGCCAAAAAAAAAAGTAGCAAATAGGGTCATCATCACATTCATTTCATGAAAGTAGTGAGAGAACTCATTAGCCTTTTTGTTCTGCTTTATTGCCATCATTTATCAGCAGCTGTATCACATGTCACAGCTACTATACTTTCAGGCATCCAGGGTGGGACCAAAGGACTCCCAGAGAATGCTGAGTTTCGATGCTGGGGTTGTGCCGCGTGATGCACTAGGCCCTATATTAATTGTGGCAGATAGAATTTTTTCCAATATACTCCTAAAGAGACACTCAATAAAAGCAATGCAGTGTGATTTACCAACTCAAATAAGCATGGACAAATAAAACCACATCATGGGCCTGTCCTTTTCCCTGCATTAGTTCGTTAGCACTTAAAGTATTGCAAGTTGTTTGAAAACAAAACTTACAAATGCGAACCCAGAAGTGAAAAAGCCAAACATTAGGCTAATCAGTCCACACCAACGTGCAGGCTGCTTTCAGTGAAAAACTTCATTTTAGTTATGTCTCAAGTGACGATGACCTGTTAATGCTTTAAAGAAGTCTGCTGCTTCTTTAAGCTGTGATTCTCCAAATCACTTTTGTGCACACATACACGATTCTCTACTACAAAGCAGAGTTTGGGGAATAGTTTTAGAAATCAGCTAGGAGCTCCTCTGTGAACCCAGTCCTTTAATTATCAGGTGATAATTGTCCATGTCTTGTATCAATGCAGAAATACGTGGCAAGGGAGAAAACTGCAGCCTTGTTCAAGCAGCTGAAGTTGCAGTTACTGGTTCAGGCTGGAGCTTTAAGAAAATATCTCATGTGTAAAAGTGGTGCACATCCGTTTTCCCATCTAAGAGGAGTGGAAACACTGTGTTTAAGTATTTTGAGCATCAGAGCAGGACATGCAGAGGCTGGTCCTGACCCTCTAGACTTGGGCAAGTCACTTAACCCTGTGACTCAACTGCTGGGAGCAACAGCGTTTGCCTTCCCCACAGGTAGATTGTGAGGATTATTTAATATTTGCAAAGTGCTTTGAAGATGAAAAGTAACATGTTAAGTACTGTAAAGTATTATTAATTGTGATAACAAACTGATAATTTTCGAGTATATGAGTCTTTCCTTAGCCTTTTCTAGCAAGACCTTTCATTGCAAACAGCTGAACAAGTAACACCACTACAGCCATTGTGCCTGATCCCATTTTCCAAAGCACAGGGGTTATGCTGATTGAGCAAGGCACCAAGTAAGTACAAAACACATACCATTTCACCTTTAAAATAAGCTACGCTATGTTTTAAAACATGGTATGACACAGTATACTTTTAATATACTGAGCTAATGTGTCTGGGATGATTCTAACAGTTAAATGTGTTAGAGTGCAGCAAAACAGCTTTGGAAAGATTCCAGCCCTTTGGGCTTGGAACATGTGCTTTGCTCTCTATCAGCTCCAAATGCATTCCCAAATTTTCTGCATTTCCCATGTGCCATGTTGATGGCTGCTAGCAGCAACTTCTCACCTGCCTGCTCCTACTTTGCTTGCCCAGCCATGCCACGGTGGCTTGCGTGATCACACACCACACAAACACTTGCTGTAAGAGGTTCACCAAACTTTAAGCCTCTTGTTGAAGCGTATGTTGTCTGCCCTGAACAGGGAGAAGTGCTTTGATTCTTAGCAATCTCCCTCTGTGTGCAGCCACGTGGAGGAAGGTCAAGGGCAAGAACTAGTGATGTGTAGAGTATAAGACTGGATATTGCCAGTAATGGCTTCTATCATTACCCATTTAGATTTTAAGCCAAGAAAATCAGGACCTAGTGTCAGCTGCAGTCAAGAGGAAGTCTGTCAACATACTTAATTTGAAACAAGAAACAGTTTTAGGCTTGTATGGCCCAGGTCTTTAAGGCCAGCTTTCTGGCATTATGAAAAATGTTTTTCCTCTGAAAACTTTGAGATCTAAGAATTTTGTCTGGAGTGTAAACAGTAGGACTTTCATGAAGAGTAAAATTTATTTCTTAGCTTGATAGGGTCAAGTAAGTAACTGGGATTAGCTAATGTTTCACAGAACCTGATGTTTTTGTGGCTAGGGAATCCCTTGAGGAGGGAAGATACCCACGTTTGATGAAAAGCTCCTAATAAAGTTAGATACTGCTTCTGAGCTTATCAAAGGAAAATGGAAAGTAATGAAAATTAAAAGTTCAGCTCTGGAATTTTGTAAAATCCTGTCAAGATAGCGATCTGGAATTCACTGTCCATGATTCTTTCCCTTTTTCGGCCCCATCTCTCCAGGTACACACAATTCTGCACACACAACCTCTGCTTCTTTCTGCAGTCATGTGACTTTAGTTATGTCTCATTTTCTCTCTCAGCAGCCCCACCTCTAAACCCCCCACCAAACCCCAAAAAAAAGAAACAAAAAAGAACAGCAATCAGGCACGAGTAACTTGCCAAATCCCAGATTTCTCTGATGAGTTGTTGCGGATGACAGGAGTCACCAGCAAAACAGAGGATAAGCTCCAAGATATCAAATAAAGCTGTCCTATTCCCTCGGTCTCCTTCTGAATTATTAAGTGAAGACTTGAGACATTTCTGAAAAAGCAGGACTTCTTCTATGGAAAGGAAAAGGCTTGTGACTTTGACAATTTGTTTGTGGTCAGAAAGCAAACTTAGAGGCCAGTGTTGTTCTTGACTTTTACATCAGCAGAAGAGGAGACAGTGAAAGGAAAGTATAAATAAGAAAGGATGCACTGAAGAAGGGGAAAGCACTTTCATCACTGCTTAAAAGATATATTTTTAACTGTTTGCCTCCCTCTTTGCAAGCAATGAACTCTTCACTCTATAAAGGACTGAAAATAAGAAAGATTTTCTGACTGTTTGTGCTGTGTCCGTTTTCTGTGTTCCTGGACTATTCTTTCTTTGTGCAACCTTTATTAGGAAACTTGCTTGCCAGAGACACCAAAAGAAATACTTTGCATTATTCTTTTCTTTTTTATGGGTCTGTCCCAAGATAACCTCTACCATACTTGATATTGGTTTCTAAAAGCAAACTGGCTAACTGAACAAATGGGGAGGGATACATAACGTCAAAATACAGGTGAGAGTGGTAATTTTATTGTTGTCTGATGTGCAACAGCGATATAAAATCTAGCTGTCCAAAACCTGGAATTTGATCCCTCTTTTTTTTTCATTGCTGATGCACCCAGATACCTGAAGCTCTAGCAAGGACACTGCTCGGGTTTTCTTTTTTCTTTTTCCCCTCCTTTTTTCCCCAGGTTGCTTTATTCTGTAATATCAGCAATAATCGCTGTGGTATTGTTGCCTAGGCATTCTTGAAGAGTCAGAAGTGGACTGTAATTGAAGAGTTCATTACCAAGATCAGTTGGATCCTTGATTACAGTGGCAAGGTGAAATATATATCCTCACCAAAAAGCAACTGCTAAACCTTTGGAGAAGTCACCCACTTTTCACTCTTTTTCATTAGGACCCCGACAAGCTTGTCAGCAAAATTAAAGGTATGTCATTCACATTGTGCATGCATTGCAAAGGACTATAAACCTGCCAACCTCTCTGATGAAATAAAAGGGTTTTATTTATGATTCATGTAGGAATATGAGGTTATTTTTATTCTGTCAGTACACTAATAATCAGAGAAGAGCTCAGGAAATGAGAAGGCAAACTGACAGGGAAGGCTCTGATAAAGGGGAATCCTCTAGGGTATTTTGCCCACTTTGTAATCTTCTGCTTTTTAGTGCGAGGTTGTAAGCATGGCATAGCATGATCTTGCAACTAGCTTGGCTCACAGGAACAAAGAGAGTAACTACCTAGCTGGACTTGAGGTATAATTCCATAAGAAAAAGAAAATACTTTCACCAGAGAAGTCTGCATTGCTGCAGTGATGTGAATGGAAACTTCCAATCTGATCTTCCAAGAGCGTAGTGAGTTGTAAAGATACCCTTCTTTCCTGCTTGCTTTCCTACTGGGCAACATAATCAACCTTAACAACAAAAAAAGAGACAGTAAACCTCATACAGAGCCATTGCAAATTTGTTACCTATTTGTTTTACACTAATTTTTACAGGACCCAAAGCAGGGCATTTTTCAAGTGCTCCCAGTCTTGCTCAACATGAGATATGGAAGTACAGAAAAGGGAGGATGGGGAAGTGGTTCCCTTCACGGTCCCTGGTCAACATTTACACTAGCAGAGTAGCTAGGTAGCAGGCTACATTTCAAAATGTGTTTTCCCCTAGATGTTTCAAATGTCTTGGCAGTTTGAAGCTGCTTTAGTTGTGTCCCAGCTCGGCAAAGCTTCTGGAAGTGCATTTTGTGCTTCTTGGCGCAAACTGTCATTCATACTATAAGCACAACCATGATTACAGAAACACTCCTTGTGAGTAAAACGGTATCACTGTATTAGCTGGCTGGCCTTAAGTACGGTAGTTTGCTGAACAGTGGTGTGCTGGCAGGAAAACACAGCCTAGCAAAATATATGCAGGATGAAGTGAAACAAAGTTCACTGGAGGAAGGAAAATAATACTAATCCTTCATTCAATAAGCAGTGAGTTAAGTACATTTTGCATGTTGAAGAAATGTAAAAGCAAAGGGAAGAAAGCACACATATAAAGGTGGTGTGGGGGCATTTAGGTATTAATACTACCAGGAGTTATACCCAAGCTGCTAATACAGAATGTGGCCCCTGGTTTAAGGTTCCACTGAGTTTCAGGGTATTTGAATTCCCTCTAACCAGAGAATCCCCTTGAAGTGAGGGATGATACTAACATTTTCATGGATTGTTTAAATCATTTAATAGACCTGCAGAGGATAATAACTGGTGTTTGAGATGGGATTATACTCATTCTTCAGTGCTGCAATCTCTGCAGTAATTTTCCATATTCGGATTTGCACCTCACAAAGGTTTGAAGAGTTTGGATTTGGTTACATAGGGCTGGCTGTGTAAAATGAGTCATGATCCAGGTATCAGAGATACACTGAGCAGATATAGCCTAGTTGCTGGACTTAAAGATAGTCTCTGTGGTTGTTTTGGGATACTCCAGAGTAACACCTTCCAGACTCTTGTTGCTTGTCCTGTACCATCCTACTGATGCTAAGATTAGGTGTAATTCTTAAGGCATGTGTTCCTTTTGATGGAAAACATTAATCACAGAGGGACTCAGATAAACATAGAGACTGATTCCACTGCTGCCTACAATGTTTTACCTGTTCCTTTTCTTAGCCTCATGGTGCTTTCTGGGTAGTCGCTTGCTTTTCCAATGCATAGAGATGGAATCTGTCTTTCTTCTTGTTAGTGTGGGGTTTTTCTTTGTTTTCGAACAGCTCCAGCAAAAGGATTTATAACAATTTGAAACTCTTAATGGCAAAATCTGCTGCCATTAGCAAAGGAGCTTCAGGACAGAGGCAGTACTTGAAAGTATTTTCAGTGACTTCTTGAAAATTGGTTAGATGTCAAGGGCTGGAAGCAGCAGGATTCTGCTGTTTGCAGAACACTTGGTGCTCGGCCTTTCTGAGAAGCTAGCGAACTGGCAGGAGATGACTGGGTTTCTGACTAATGTATAATGTTGAAAGGACACAGAGTAGCCTCAAGGTGTTGCTGTCCCTTTAAAAAACTCCCGTCTTCTGTTGACTCAGTGATTTACAATAAAGCATAATTTCATTTCTCTCAGCCAATTACAAAACTGCTCCCTTCCAAACTCTTGATCTTTTCACACAGCCAAAGGCATCGCTAGCAAATCAGACCCAAGATTTAGGAGGTTGCAATACTGCAATATTCCCACAGCAGCCAGGTACTTCTCCTTGTACCTCTCAAGCCTGCCATTGTACTGGGAAGTAAAGCGGGTAACTACTTCATCAGTTTGAGATTTTATTCTCGTGAAGCACAGAGGTTCATTATACTTACTTTATCAGCAGTAAGGTTTACTGCTGAATCCATGAGAGATATTCATGTGAAACATGAGCAGAGAGAGGCATTGCGTCTTTTCATTAATAAGCCCTCTTCTGGGATCTGGCATTAGTGAGATTCAGCGGATCATAGAGCACAGGGGTATCATTTTTACATGATTACTCTAAATTCTTAAACCAGAGGCTTAAGAGAGAGGCTTCTCACAAAGACAGCTGTGGGAATTGTTAAATGATTGGCACAGCAATCATGATGGGCTGAACCACTCTGGGTACCTCCAGTCATGGGGGGTACCAGCAGGCATTTGATTACCTACCATCGAGGGAAAAGGGGAAAAGAGAGAGTGTATCACACAGAGGAAGATGTGCTAACCCTGTGAAATATCTCTGTAGTTCTGTCTGAACAAAACTCTTGCCACAATACTGATGCAGGGCTTCATCACACCACACAGGATAAGCTATTTTCTTCCCTTACCATATCTTCTTTGTGTCTATGTCTGTTTTTAACCTGTCTGATCCTACTTTCTCTAGTATGGCTACTAAAATAATCTCTTTGCAACCTCCACCCCCCAAAAAATAATTTCTAACTAAGCAATGGGTCATTTAATTCCACCAAACATGATACTTCTGAGATACATTGTCTACACCTGAGAAACTTTGGGTGGTTTAGAGGATTGGTACACAACTACCCAATCTTTTCTAGATTGTGAAGTTGATGACATTAACAACAGAGAAAGGCATCTGTGGATTCTGGAGACCTACATTGTCTGCTTGATGTCACTATGGTTTCTTCTGTGATTTCATGCAATTCCATCCAAAAATATTGCCTTGAGCTCCCTCTGTCCTGGCTGTTGAGCCCTGTCCTGTCAGGCTGTGTGCAAACTGAAATCAAGAAGTTGATGTGGCTGAAATAAAAACTCCATTTGTTTTTTTTTTTCTCCCTGGATTAGTTTTCAGATGGATAAGTTCCTCAATCAGTTCCAAAATACAGATGCACAAATGCTTATCCCAGCATGAGAAAAGGGACCCCATAGGGACTGAAGGGACTGGACTGCTTCTGTCAATGACAGACAAAAGTGCTGGCTGAGTTGTGTCTTCCAGTCCTCACTTAGAAAATGGAGATATTAATAATTCTTTACTTCTTTAGTTCTTATGTTAAAGAGAACATTGTCAACCGTTGCCACATATGTTTGCATTTGTCCATTCAGCTAGATCACACAGCAGGTGTTAAATCTATGCAAACTGTGCACAGCTTGGGTAGGTAGATGTGCAAGAAACAAAACACTCATTTCACCAAGAAGCACTGTCAGTGGGAGATCAACCTCAGAATCAATATAGCGAGTGAAAAGTGTGATGCCAAACTGCAAACCACAACCTATCTGTGAATCCTTCAGTGTTCTCTTCCTGAATCTCTACCTGCCCTAAAGCAATTGCTATGATAGGCAACAACTGCCAGAATCTTCCCAATGTATCATTAACTCTGAAATATTAAGATGACCACTGCTCTGTTTACATGTCTTTGGTGAATGTTAGCAGGAAAACCCTTCTTGAACTATTTCCCCGACATGTTGAAGTCCAGTTGCAAAAACCTCCAACTTCCAGGTCAGCTTGGGCAACATAACCAGTCTTCCTCTTTGAGAAGACTTCTTTCAATCCAGGGCTTTCTACAAGTCCAAAAAGAAAAAGAAAAACAAGAACTTAGAAGGTGAGGTCATGTCGGGGGCTGAATAATCCAGATCAAACAGCAAAGAATGCCCGATTAGAAGCCAACACATTTCTCTTTTCAGTATCTCTGAAATTGTTTGGCAGACTTAATTAGAAACAGGTGCAAGCTATAATATTTATTGCAACAATGCATCATTTTTGTCTGTTTCCAAGGTCATTGTTCTAGCCAATAGGAAGCCAGCAACCCACAGGGAGTATAACTTAGTCTACACGGGTAAAACATGAATTACTTAACCCTTTATCTAATGGAATGAAATGCAACTTGCACAAAGCTCGAAGCTAACAAAATAGAAAATGCTGTGAGAAATCTTTGATGATGACAGGTTCCAGTGAAGTAAGTGACATCACCAGCTGAGCTAATAGCCAGCCTTAGGCGAAATGGAGTAGGTACAGATAAGGAATGAGAAAACCACATTTTTTTTACTACTTCTCTTTCAAAGGCCCAGTTTTATGTCGAATTTGCTGCAGTAGGAGGCCATGATTGCATGTTATCTAGCGCCTACTGTACAGTTGGGTCTCATATGTTGCATTCAGCTAAGCTTTAGCAATATATTTCTTGGGCTACATCTGTCCCCAGAGGAATCAGGCTGCAGATGCACCTGTACAGAGGCACCTAGACACTGCCTTTTTGAACTGCCTGTTGAGCATGCCAGAGTTTTCAAGCGAGAGAAGACTGAGAAAGTTGTTGATCCTGCTTACCTTTTAAGACAGCAAATTTAGAAAGACAAGGTCCATGTGCTTCTCTCCGTCTGAAGGTAAGTGTCCCAAACATGGTTTCATGTGATTCCACAGTGATTCTGTTGGCTAATAGCAACAGTGCCCTTGGTTACAAAAAAGCCCCATTTTCAAAGCTGGCACTGAATTCCCTCTTGTGAGTTTTTCCTCATAATCTTTGCATGACTGCTTTGTGCTTTTCGATCATTTAGGAGTGAGGATCTTCTTTTAAATTCTATTTTATTCCTTTTAAATGTGACAAATATAAATATGGAAACAAAGCAGCATACGTTAATAATAGAGATGTGTGAAATTATTGGAATTTTTCCTTTTTGCAAAAACCGCAAGAAGTTGCCACTATTTCTGCAGACGGAAACTGTTTTTTCCACCTTCAAATCATCACACAGCATGAAATCTGTGACTATTTGTGTATCTATGGATAGATGCTAAAGGTAACAAGGAAATACAGACTGTCTTTTGAGAATTTACACACCCTGAGTCCTAGCTTGTTCTTTTGGCACTCACAACTCCCTGAAAGGCACCTCAGCATCTAGTCAGCACTATTGTCCAAATTAATTGTCCTGTGTCTGCAATCACTTACTAATGTTCTGTATGATCTCAGGAACCCTTCTTAAGAGAGTATCATCTGTCCATTAAATTCAGAAGTAAAATAGTCCAAGCACATGATATTGATGGATTTGGGATTAAATTCTGAGTGAACATTTAGTGAGAGACAGATCCTGTAGTTATTTTCAGAGACCTCAACAGAATAAAAGCTTATGTTCAGAGAGGACCCTTTCTCCTCCACACCTCAAGCAATGACCCAGCACTGAATTCTTGAGAAGTTCAGACCTAGCTGGAAACTTTGCAGCTCGGTGTCCTTGCTAATTTGTTCCCTTTAGTGAATTTAATATCCCACACTTTTTAACCAAGCCGGGCTTATGGCTCATGGCTGGCAAACCCTCTTAGTAGTAGGCTGGTGAGTTTGTACATCACCCTGTGCATCACAGGTTTGCTTAGATAATCTGTTTCTTGAAGTATTTGTAAAATCTCCTCACTGTAATTTTCCCTCCTCTGTCTCTCCTCCTCCCCAAAAGTACAGGGCTCATACAGGGCTAACTCTGAACATCAGAATCTGTCACGCTGTTATAGCCGAGGCTCTTGCCAACATGTCACAGGTGTGCATAATGAGGAGCATAAGGAAGAAAAGGAGATTGTAATTGTCCAAAGTCTGCTAGGATGGCAGCTGCCATCCCACAGAGCACCTCTGGTGCCAGGGAGCCAGTAGAATTAGGGGAGGGCAGAGGAGAGCCTCCCTGCTCTTGGAGAGGTATTTTAAGCCAGTGCTTACAGCCCTTCAGGAAGTGCCCAACGTGAGTAAACATGTGGGGACATGAAGCAGCAAGCAAGGCTTCTGCGAGGGAACTGAGCAACATGTAAAAGTAACAAGCACACTTGGGACTTCTGGAAATGCACTGAGGACACTTAGAAAAGAGGGTGGTGATTGTGGGAGGCTTTGCTCAGTTGAGCTGTTTTGCTTTGTGTCCTGAGTGGTAAGCCATACTTGAATTGTATTTTACTGGGAATCTGGCATCTCAAGTTACAGGTGAATGGCTGGGTTAGCTGCTTCAGTCTTGGGTCATTTCTGCATTGTACTTAACTGAATAATACCTTCCCTTTCTTCTTTTTTTTTTTTTTCTCATTGATCAAGCTGCTTTTGAGAAAAGCGATACTTTGCATATCTGGCTAAGTGCTGTTAACAGCCTCTGCCTGCGGTTTGTTAAAATTAAAAAAAAAAAAAACGAAAAAAAAAAAAGTGTGATCTTGCTGGAGAAGTAATTTGCTTCTCTCCAACCAATGATGGCTTGCACTTTATGCAAATTGGTATCTAGGGACAACAAATCCCATTTAATACATATGCATAGTTCATAAAAAAAACGACGTGAGAGAAGGAGAAAAAAGATAAAGCAACGAGTCAGCAAAAGAACAGGTTCCGAGGAAATTTATTGTCCCAAATTGGACATTTGTAACAGATGATGTGAACAAGTGTTAACTTTGTTTTCAGCAGCTCTTCACGTACATTCACTAGACATCACACAGATTATGTTTTAAGGATCTGAACTGTAATAAAAAAAAGTGTCTGTGGGCTTTGGAGTGTTGTGTTCCATATGGTTGGGGAAGTGCGGAGTTATTGCGACAAGCATCTTGTGAAGCTCATTACACACGGCGGTGTTAGATGCGAATTGCTGCGCATCGCTATAGGGTACGTACATGACATCCCACAGTCAGCAGATAGCAACTGGAAATGAAAGATATGAAGGCACAGAGTACAGCTTCAGGGAACATGTTAGACAAAACATCTGCTGGTATCAGAAAGCTGCATTATCAGATCATTGTGGCCATGAATTTTTTATAAAGATTTTTTTTTTTAAAGCTGCAACTTTGAAAGTGACATTTTGCGAGAAAGTTTTTGATTGAAGTGTGATGTCAGGAGAAAGGCCAGTCTAGTTTATTATCTGTGTAAGAGCCAGTATTGGCAGCCTGAATCAACTCCTTTCTCCAAGCAGTTAGTTGGCCATGCACGTACTAAAAGCGCTTTTTCCCATCTGATCTTGATGGCTGATAAAACCTTGACCCAGATGACAGGTTGTAGCTTTAGTACCAGGCTCCTCAACAAGGAGTTTTCAAAGTTTTGTCCCTGAAGGGCTACTTAATGACATGGCTGGGGGGCTACTGAACAAAATTCACCTGAAATTCACAACCTTTCTGTTTGGAAGATGGAATACAGCATCCTTCACATGTAAAAAGCACAGAGTAGAGCTCAGCATCTTTGCCTAATTCCCCCTGGAGTGGGAACTGCAGAGCCGCCAGGTACCTTGTGACCACTGTAGTGCTGATGACCAGCTGCTCTGCAGGGATGGTCACAATTAAAAAGGCCGTCACATGTTGCTTACAAAAGCTTCTCAAGCCTATGGACTGTACTTTGGGAGAGCTGCTGTAAGCTATGGACATCTCAGTGCTTAGAGGGGCCTCCTACGTACTTAACATTCCTGACATTCATAAGGGCAGTGAGATGGCATGAAATGTATATGTGTATTGTAACCATTTACATTAAAATGGCCAGGCATTTTCCAGTCTCCTGCCCCACCTATTAATTTTCCTTCATGTCATTTGTGTTGGAGGGTAAGGCAACCTCCCCCACTGCAGCAACAGGTACCAATGGAAAACCTGTCTGTTGTTGGTCTGTGGCTGGTCTCTCTTTCTCTCCAGGTGACTGCCTCAAAACTGTGCATCCAGTGGGCAAACTAATTTTCTGTGCCGATTCACAAATGGTCGCCTTAAAGAGAAGACCAAAATTTCGCTGGTTTTTTTGGCCTTCTCCCTGTGTGTGTGTAAGGGAGGGTGGGAGAATGGAGGGACATGTCCAAAAGCGTCATGGCTTATGAAAAGATTTAGTTGTCAGCAGCAATTTTTTATATAGTGCTGTTCATTAATGCAATGGGGGCTGCAGAGAAAGCCAGAGGTGGTTCGCACTCTGTCACTGATACTTAGAGAGCCTGAAAGGAAGTGAGGGAATTTGCTGTCTTGACCTGTTGCTGAACAAGGCAATTGTCAGGTGAGGGATATAGCTGCTGAAAGCAGCTGCAGAGAGAAACGGCGCTCCCTGAGATGACAGCCCATGTAGGCCATGGCTGTAACATCATTTTCCCAACTGCTGCCTTTGAGTAGCATTTCAAAACAGCAGGTATGGCATACAGGACATGCAGATCAAGGTTTGGCTATGTCGCTTACCTAGACAGCAGCTACATCAGGAAGGTAATTCAGTGTCCTCACCATTGTATGAAAATAACCCTAATGGGTTTTTGTGATTGCTTCTTTGGGGTGAGACTTTAGAAAATACTTAAAGATAAATTTAATGAAAACAGAAGCAGACCAAATTTGAGTAATTTTGTGGTTTGTTGTTTGGGTTTTTTTTTTAAATCCTATTTAATTAGAGTTTGGAGGTTAGAGGTTTATTATAAACTGGAATTTTGATTTTAAACTTGCACATATTTGTGGAAAGAAAAAGCTGAACATGGATCTGCATTTCCCAGGGGGCCTCTCCACCGGCCTGGCTCACATCTGTGCATCCAGGTGTGAAGCTCCCAAACCCCAGGTTGTTCTGGTTTTGACGGAGTCAAGGAGGAGATCTGGTCTTATCTGGACACCAGTCATCAAAGATACATACTTACAGTTGTGAAAATGTGAATCAGAGGCTGCTGCATTTTTAATGTTCTGCTTTAAAGAGTGCAAAGCTCTTTTGTGTGAAGCTCATGTTCCTTTATTGGCTGCACACCCACACCTCTGGGGAGACTGAGAAAGAGCCTCTGCTGGGCTCTGGCACTGCTTAGCAGGGAACTCACCTGGGCAAGCTCATCTCGCCAGATTCTGAACCAGTGTCCCAGATCCTGGTGGGAAACATTGTGTATTTGGAGTTAGGAGACTGGCAGTACAGCCCCTCAAAATGAGACATCAACCAAATTTCTTCTTAACTGTTGTTGTCGTATGCAATGACCCAACACTGAGGAAAAATGAGTCCTGCAGCCAGTCCTCTCTGTGCAACTGTGAGTACAAAGCAAGCAGAAACATTTAACTACCCCTTTTTGGACATGCAGTTAGATACTGTTTTATTTGCAAGCCAATATATCAACATATACTAATTCGTCTATGCTATTGCAGTAACTATGGTTTTAATTGAAGAGGCTGAAATGTGAACATGTAGTCCATCCCCTCCCTTTTTTTCACCTTAGCTTTTTGTTTAGGTTTACACTATGCTTTGAAGCATGTCCTCAGCTATTCTTCAAGTTTTCTTTGTCTATGTGTGCTCTCCCTTCTAGCAAAATTGTTTCTAAACAGGTAAGTGTTTCAGTCATGGAATAGGTTTGACTTCATACAGAACATGTCTGGATGTGTGTGTGTGTATATGTGCATATATATATGTAGGTATATAAATTCGGTAATATATATATGAAAATTCTGCCCACCTACAGATGTTGTAATATGGGAAGCTTGTAAAGAGTACAGGCTGTATATTTAGTCAGCAGAGCAAGCAGAGGGGACAAAGAGTTGGCATTGCAATGTGGCGTAAGAGTATGGAAGAATATATAGATGTGCAGCTAACAAGAAGGGAAGGGAAGCGGCTGGAGGGCAAAGAGATATAATGGGTCCCAAATGTGGCAAGCACTTATGCTGCCGTACAGCAAATGCAAAGTGCCACCACTAGTGACAAGTGTGTAACACCTAAGGAAAACAGCTGTGCCAAGTGCCCAAATCCACATTCAGCCTCCTGACCCTGTGTCTCCCTGGTCTGATGTGGATTAAACCGATCAGGCCTGAGAGCCTATCTGAGTATTATTTCCACAGAAATAATGGCTCAGTAAATCTCTGAAATACTTCTTGCACAGCTACCTGTTTGGCATTTGCAATCTTGCAGTTGCGAGGTTTTTTTATTTTATTTTAGCTCATTTTATTTATTCTGTGCTGGGCATCACATGAATACTTTGATTATCTGTGTAGATCATTGCATGGTTTAGTGCAGTTGTGTGTTAAAAACCCTCCCACATACCCTATTATTTGTTAATAATTTTTCTGTTTTTAAGAAACACCCTTTTGACACCTGAACTGGATCTCATGTTCTTAGGCATAAATATGAGAAACTCCCCTGTGAAGATCATCCCTCTAACTGTCCTATCTGCTCAGTATATATTTGAATATATAAAATATTAATGAATTTTTCCAAATGTTTAATCATATACATTTGACTCTATGAGACTCAGTGTCTGTAGGCTTTCCAGGTTAACTGCCTCTGTGATACCTGCATACTGCTGATTTGTTGTTGATCTTGAATTTTTAAAGCAGAATAAAACTGAATTTTGCAGTTTGATTTGAATTAATGAGGTCCGATTAGACAGGAACAGATCAGGCTGTTCTGGAAATCTCTGAATGTCTTTAATACAATTTCATGTGCTATTCGAAAAGAAATAGTTCCTATCTTAAGTATGAGTGCTTTTTATTTAACACTGTTTTTTTCAGACTTCTAAATCTTATGGAGAGTGGGATTATGATGATATTCTGGGTGTAGGAGAGAAATAGCATTTTGTTTTATGAAAATATGGATATTTTAGAATGGAGTCACCTGGTGGCAGATCTCATAACTGTACATAAAAAGATACTTCCTAATATTATTAGTTTGTTTTTGTTTTTCACATCACACTGCCTGTCCATCTAGAAGCTTTGATAGATGTAGTCTCAAAACCAAAAGACTGTGTTTAGTTTAATAAGTCAATTTGAAGAGAAAGATTGGAATTATGTATGGCAAAGGACAATTATACAAATTAAATGATTCCTCAGTTAATAATGAGATCCATGAAAGGCAAAGGAGAAAGGATCCTCCTCTCAGAAGGAGAAAGCCTGTGGTTCCCTGTGCATCCTTGTGTGCGTAACAAGGGGTGCAAGGGATGCAGTGCTGAAGGACAGTGAAGTACAGGGGACAGAGGGCAGCTCTGGTGTTAGCTTTCAACCAGTGCCTTTTAGGGGTTCTTCTGATGGCATCTTTTCCGTGGAAAGTCTCCAGCGGAAATTTTGCATTCCTAAACAGAATAACCTCAAATGGTCTCCATCTCGCAGGGTACTGTCAGAAAGCAGGGAGCAGTGAGTGGACCTGGGTTGCATAAGCACCTGCCATGTCCTAAACTGTGAGTGTGGTGCCGGAGCGATTTTCATCACAACCCACTCTTTCTCTCTTGCTCTTCCTTGCCTCACTCTCTGGTTTGCAGCCTGGAAAACAGGCCATGGGGAGATACAAGCCTACCTCTAGAGCCATCAGTTTGGCCTTTTTCGTGCTGCTTTTATCCTTCTTTTAAATCCCTGACTGTTGTGTTCCAGAGCAACAAGCCATATGTTAAAGGTGTTAAAGAGCAAATACTTTGCAGACTGTACCAGCACGCAGAGTCAGAGGGGAAGCAAGCAATAATGTTGGGAGAAGAGAGAAGTGATTATCTGGTAGTGATTATTCGGGAGGGCAATAGTGGGAGGTGCTGTAAGTGACAGGGATTCACTATGGGATGCAAATCACTTAAGGGAAAGCCATTACGATCAATTTAAAATACCAAAGAGGGAGGCTAAAGTGACAATAGCATATTTTAATTGAAATCACAAATATCATTCTGAATGATACGGTTTAAAAGACCAGGCAGAGTTACTTTATCTGAACACAGCAAAAAGTTTTTCTTTTTTATTTTAAAAAATGCTCTTTTTTTCATAGATCAAAGTGGAGCAGAATGTTTTTTTAAAAATTCTTAAGTCCCATTTATATATATTTTTCTTTTTTAATGTTCTCTTTTCTCTTGATGGGCATATTATAAATGGATTTAACTACATTACTAATGCTTTTAATCTGATTTTAATAGAGCCTAGGGCTGAAGCATGGAATCAGCATGTGTCACATTAAAAGAACAATACAGTTACAGAGAAAATAAATAGCATGTCCAGAAAAAAAGAACCATACAGTTACAGAGACAATAAATAGCATGCCCAGAAAAACACATTTATCTATGCTGTAGTTTTATTGACTGAGCTAAATAGCCTATGTACAGACACTGGGGGTTTTTTTAGACACTTATGCAAAGCTGAAGTCCATATGATGGGATTGTTACTGTTTTTGGCAGCAGAAATGCGAACTTGGTAAAAGAGCCTGGCATGGAATACCATTGAGTTCTGGCATATTCCATTTGCTCCTAACTCTTTGATTTCTACTCACAGAATCTGACATATGTTGGGCATTGACCTTACTCTTTTAAATAAGCTTATTTTAGAAGACGTTTGCAGAATGCTGTCTGTTTGGCCTCAATGTATGCTGTTAGGGAAGTTGTATATTTTGCATGCCAGAGACGTTAAGTTGAAGAGCAGTTGGAAAGATCTATACTTCTGACTCCTTTCTGTGTTCTTAGCAAGGAAGTGTCCTTAAAGAAAGGAAGATTATTTATCCTGCATTTGTATGAGGATTTTTATTTTTTTACTTATTTATTTTTAGCGAGAAGTTCAGGACCAGACTTCTTTTTCGGTCTGAAATGTTCCGATTGGGCTCTGAGGCGCTCAGTGGAGTGAAAGCAAACATTTTGAACAGTAAGTGATTGTTTGGGATGTCCCAGGTTAGAAACCTCAGAGAGTCAGTGTTTTGTTATATTGTAGAATCAGCACACACACCCCCCACCTCCTCCTCCGATGTCTTGGAATACAGGTACTCAAATATGGGAGTAACTTCTCCAAAGCGTGGCCTCTTCCTTATGGAACAACTTCACTCAGTTCATTTTAAGAAGAGGCGTCACTTTCTGTGTGGAGATTTGCTTTCCATTTGTCATAGGGGAGCAGCTTGTATGAAAGTTCACAATGAAAGTCTTGCAATCTTTCAAAGGCCAGCATGTACCACCATGCAATAAAAGAAATTGCTACCTCCCAACACGGCAAATTAGAGTGAGGGAACAAAAGTATCTTTATAAGATGGGTAGGAAAAAAGGCCTTCATTAAGCCTATATTTGCTGAAGTCAATAGAAGGCTCCTATCAGCTCGGGTAACAGCAAAAACAGAGAGAAACTTGGAAGCACATTTGGGATATGTATTTGATGTTCTCCTGTTGCTGGTAGGCAAAGTCCTGCACCCTTTACTTGAGGCTTTGAGGTTTGGAGCCTGGAAATTCAATCAACTGGAGAACGTGTCCCTGGAAAGGGTTGCTGAGTTTAGCCATATCTGAATAAGTGGCAATAAAATTCTACACATAGGAAAACACGTACTAAATTGCCAAAATAAATGTAAATTTGAATTCATAGTCATATGAAGGACAAAACCTGGCTCCATATGCAGCAAGGAGAGGCATCTGAGCTCTGCCAGAACATTAATAATCCTCTTCTATGACCCGTGGACGGCTCTGTGCACTGGCTTCCTCTCAGAGAGTTTGGCTCAGTTGGCTTCACAAGCACACAGGAAGGGCATGAAGACCTGTCGTTGTTGACACTGGGTTAAGAGGCTGTGCGCATTTGACGTGGAACATTTCCTTGGCTAAAGGAGTTAAGAGTAGATTTTTTTACCTCTCTGCAAACTTGAATCTCCCTGATTCAGTGGTGGCACAGTTACTATGGATAACTCACCTCCAGCATGTATACAGGGTGCTAGTCTGACCCATGAAGTTTTTTAGGGGAATCTGTGAGCTTCATGCTGTCGTTGTCAGTGCTGGTGGCTGCTTTATGCAGGATCAGCTGGACCTCTGCCATCAGTCAGCGGGAAGGATGGCATTGCTGCTGCCACCTCCTGTAAAGGACGCCTGTCCGAAATTCCCTTAACCATTACTCACAAGCTCATTTTTTCAGGGAAATGGATTATATTTGTTGTAAATTCTTCATACAGAAAAACTTCTTACAAAAACTAAATAATGTAATATATTTCAGGTTCTGGGCAGATAAAAATTGAAAGGGCTGTGGTGTTTGTGGAAGTGGAATGATAGTGACGAGCACCACATGAAGTCCCTGAAGATGGTGTCTGGTGTCAGGGGACTTGATCCCCCATAACATGATGAAAGACTCTGATGTAATGGTGTTTTGTGAAACAAATTCGGCATAAATGCCACATTCTTTCCCATTAACAACTGACTTCCATTGTACCAGGATTTCTTTTTTTTTTTTTAATTTATATTTTGAGCACACTGAGGACAAAAATTTCCGATGTGATAGTGCTGAAGGAAGATTTAAAGGTTGTTGTGAAATAAGAATTGAAATGCAAATCACACTTAACACTCAACCTCCTGCTGAGGCCCAGATTTTTATAGATCAGCTTCTGCAGCCCTGATGAAGAATCAGTGATCTGCCTTTCCTGGGACTCACAGATTAGTTGCAGTCTAAGGTATCATTTCCTGTGATATAATTGTAACTTACCAGATGAAAGTTTGTCACTGAACACAGTCCCCTGATCTTCCATTATTTTTTCAGCTGCAGTGCCACTAAGGATCCTTTCACAGACAATGCAAACACACATCACAGCTCCCCACTCTGCAACACGCTCTTGCTGAATATAAACATATTCTATGTATTGATCCTCTCCCCTTTGCTTTTTTTCTCCCCCAGTGTGCAGGTGGTAAAACACTGGCTGCCATGAACTTTATGTTAAAAAAAAGAAGAAAAAGCTGTAGTTTGGAGGCTGCTAGAGCTGCTAGATGGCAAACTGCAAGCTAGTAACATTGTGGCTACTGAAATCACTGCAAGGATAATAGGGCATACGTGCATTTATAGATAATTCTGTTTGCTAATTACGAAATTTCAGGTAAGCAACATCCAATTCAATTTCTTATCATAGATAATGGCCTGGGTTTTGCTTTTCAGGGTGGTTTTTTTTTAATTATTATTTTTATTGCTGTCATTACAAATACATAGCTCTTTGTGTTTGGAAGAATGCTTTACAGAAAGGCTGGGGCAGTGCTACATGGCAGCATGGGAAGTTTTTAGTCATGTACATGGCAGGCAGTAACAGTACATAACTCCCTGCCCTGGGAGTTGTGTTTCTGACTAGAAGAGGACAGGTCCCTCTGAACGCCTCTTCAGGCCTTCACCTCATTGAAACACAATGTGCCAGCAGGAAAGGCTGTGCTGAGGCAGACACTTTGGGTTACCAAGTCTTGCTAGTTGGGGCTGGGCTTTCTCTGTGTTGGCGGAGACACTTCCCCTCCTGAGGTGCCGTGCCTGCTCTCACCATCCCTAAAGCACTGTGACCAGCCCACAGAGGTAACTGATTGCCAGATATAGAAAAGTTAGTGGAAATGGATCCTGCCCTCTTCCTCTAGAGATGGAGTGCAAATGCATTTTCATAGGGCACTGAATCTACCTGAATGATAGCAACATTCAGTCCTTAACAGTTTTGAGGTGGTATCTTAAACATGAAGACACAGTTTTGCGTCTCAGTGACCTGAACCACTGAAGCCTCCCAGGAACCATTCTGGTAACCTCTTTCCCTTCCAGCTATTTAGAGATTCTTGACTTAGCAAAAATATGCTGAAAATTATCACCAGCAGAGATCATAAACTCAGAGCTGCATCTGCTTGTCGCCCTGCAACTTTAACTAGTTCTACTTATTACTAATTAGCTGCCAGCTAATACTAATAGCTACCAATGTTGCAGCATTTAAGAGTTACATACACATTAATGAGAATTAGCATTTGTTGACAGCCATGGTGGGAGTTGCCTGTCTATAGCATTTCAGGGGTCCCCATTGCTGTAATGTTTGATTGCCTCCTTCAGTAATTGTAATTGACACTGAGCAAGTTTTTCATAAGTCACCTTCGGCTGTGCAGAGCCAAAAGACATACTGAGCTCTGAGAGAAGAGGCCAGTAATAATATATTGCCCAGTAGCAGTCCCTTCTTCTCTCTGCCCTCCCCTCACACAATGCAAAGGGACAGAGTCAGGGGCTCTGCTGCTGCACAGGAAGGTGGCTGCAGGGTTTCACTGGGACGGCAGCTGAAGGCTGCCCTTGCTCAGGACAGACTCTCAATTCAGCCTCCCTGCAGAGCAATGGCCAGGCTGCTCAGAGCATCACTTTTCCGTGCTTCATTGTCCTACATGAAACACTCTTTCACTACTTTTTTAATATGTGGAGAACAATTTAGTCGTTTTAACTTAAAGTCAATTGCTTTCTTCGTTTGGGAATATGAAGGTAGTTAAAATGCTACAGAAATTCAGCACACCAGCAGTAAACAACTCTAGTGGGCTTTTCAGTGCCTATTTTAAAAAGGGTGCATAATCAGAATTAAAGCAGTGGATTTAAAAAGCGGGGAGAAATATAGGCCCCTTGTAACTCTTGAAGGGAATATGAGTACATGGCTGGTGCTTCTCTAGGAATACCAATTACCTGTTTGGACAGAGAGGTATGGGGGAATGCCCTGGCCTCCCTGGTCAGCTTCCTGAATCTGTTCTGCAGAGAGACACGTGTTATATACATCCACCCTGCAGGCTCTGGCTCAGCTTTGTACCTAGTAGTGAGCTTTCTCCATTTGCTACCATGGAAAAAGAAGCTCCTTTCGCCCCTACCCTGAAGACGATGAGCCATAGGAATATACAAGGGGCTTTTTTTAATAGTTAGGGGGCCAGAAGGGGAAGCAGTGGTCATAAGCAGAGATTGAAAGCTGGCTTGTTAAGTAAATCTCAGGCTGTAGCTGGTTTTAATTTACTTTTTATTTTATGTGCAGGGGACTAGGCGTTGCAGGCCTGGCTAATATCAAAGCCTAGGGTTTTGTAGATTTTTAATCAAGGTCCACTTTGGGGGGTTTTGCTTTCAGTGGTTGTGGATGTGTAGGGGTTTTTTTGTTGGGCTTTTGGGTTTTTTTTGCTGCAGTGTCTGGATTTCTTTAGCTAAACTTTTCCATTCTTCAGACTTCAGCCAAGTGAGTGATTTCAAATTACCCAGCACTTTGCAGAGAGGCCTTTTTTGTTGTTTGGTTTTGGATTTTTTTTTTTTTTTTGAAGCAAATTTGCTGTCCAGTTTCTCTGAAAATCAGAGGTGGCATCTGCAATCTTACCCCACTGCCTCTCACTAATTTGGCATTCTTAGCGCTGTCTAAATAGTTTATTGTTCATCAAATCTGTATGAAAGGAACTTCATATAATTTTTTATTTGTTTGTTTTGTCCCTCTGCTGGCAGGAAAAGTAAAGCCCAAAGTATATCAGCAGGTGCTATTAATATGCAAATAACAGAGAGTATACTAGGTCTAATAGACCTCCCAACTACATGGGAGGTGTCACTGTTGGAACAAATTAGCTTTCCTTAATTTTCAAGCTTTTCACAGCCTCCTGGGATTATATTTTTTATCAGAGACAATAAAAGCATATGCTGTTAGTTTAAAATCTAACTACTTTTACACTTTGAAGCCATTTTCACCTAACTTCTTAGTGGCATTAAACTGTTATTTGTGAAGAAACTTTTTACACAGCTGGTAATTTTTGTGGCCTTTCTCTTCCCACATTAACTGCTCCATCTCTCTTTTCAGGATGAAAGTGAAGAAGGGAATCTTCCAGGTGGCTGTGTCTTGAAATACAGGTATTTCTCAAAACAAACAGGCACAGATTGTCCTAGCTTGGTTCTGAGTCTGCATTTAGGTCCTGATGGGGTCTAGATTGGGCTTTTTATGTCAAACATCTTCCCTCACATTTGGCATCTCCACAAGATGTAAAACCATCCAAAGGAACACTGTGGCCCCTGCTGACCATTGACACAGGGAGGAAGCTGCTTGTAACATCACACAGTCTTCTTTGTTAACCCACCAAAGCAAAGAGATACTGAGCTGATGTGGTGCAGACACCCAGTGTGCTTGCCAAGCCCACACTTAGAGTCTATTGGAAAATTCTGTTTAAAACAAATGGAGAAAAAAGCAAGGATTTCAGTGCAGTTTTATTCCATAGAGTCAAGTGTTATTGAACTGTACTGGCACATTATCAATGGAACTTTCTAAACTGATATTGACAGCAAAAATCATACTGTTGACATCTGTGGTTTGTGACAATTTGAATGACGGGGCATCAGCTGTTGTGCCTGAGAATCTGTGTTTTTATTTCAGGTGCTGCAGTGACTGCTTCCTGTCCGAACATGCCGCACTACTTGAAGGGACTGGCCAGGCAGGTGCATACAAGGAACCCGCTAGAAATCTGTCCCTTATCCCCAGTGCCCGCTTCTGCCCCTCTGTCCTTGGGTATTGGTTGAGCTGGTAGGAAATGGTTCTTCTGGCTCACAGCACCATTCCGACTTTGGCTGCCCCAATTCCTCCTGCTTTGAAGGACTGCAGCAAGGGATTCGTTAGAGGAACAGCACCTTTAGCTGATACAGATGTGCTTCAGCAGCAAACTCTAGTGTTGTTGGCTGACGGGGTCTGTGAAAGGTAGAAAGGCAGTCATTTTATTTTGTCTTTCTGCCAGTTGTCCCATTGCCCAGAGTGTGTGATTTGTGAGTTTCCTTTGGCACAGTCGCTTCATTGCTCATATATCTCTGTGCAGTGTTTCCAGGTCACTTGGTCTGCGGGGTGGTGGCCATCTTTTATTTCAAGAGGGATAGAGTTCAGGGGGAGGATCAGATGTGTGGAGGAGATGGCAGCCAGGCAGAGATCAAGTTAGTGTTGTCAAATTTATTTCTAGCATGGGAAAGGTGAGTGTTAGTGAGAGAGAGTAAGGCTGAAAGATGTCCTTTGAGATAAGGCCAGGGAAAAAACTCTTGGGATGCAACTTTGGCCATACAGCAATGTGTGGTAAGACTTCTGAATTTTTGGGGCCACAACTTTGCCATCAATGTTTTTATATTTCATACACACAATATACAGAAATACTTCATTTCCCAATTAAACAAAAAAAAAAAGGCAGGGCTTGATTGATGCTTGACTGAGCAGTATTGTTAGTTGTGATCTTCAAGAACTGTGTTCAGACGTGACCAATGCACTGAACCCTGTGAAAGGGAAATCCCTTCCCAGTGTGAACCTATTGGAGTTAGTGGAATTACAGCCGATTGTCATAAAGAGAGAATTAAACTATCGAGTTCATTCCCACTCCCAGAGGCGGCAGCACCACTAAACAGCCCGTGACACAAATTATTTTCATTGTCAACAACAGGATCCAGAGATGAAATGAGTGCTCTTTAAATGCGGCTCTTACCACACCAAGCTGGATTTGCTCTGGTGTGTGATGCTGCTATGTCCCATGTGCTATCCCTGGTGCCCCATAGGTCTTTCTGCCAGGGCAATCAAGCCTAGCATCTTTACTGCACAAACCTGAAGTTTTAACATAACAATTAGTCTGTAAGTAAACCAACATGCAGGAAAAAAAGTGCCAGAAATGACTTGTGATAATCTCAGTGAAAATGCTGCATGCTTTTTTTTTCCTCTTGTCTCACCCTATGTGTTTTCTAACATTAGTAGCAGTGACCTCCCACTTTGGCTGCTTTTCTTTAGTGACATGTGGCTTGCCTATTATAAGCCTATGCATTGGAGATGGAAACAGTTGTGGGTTTTGTTTTTTATTTAAAAAAAAAGAGAAAAAAGGGCTCTGATTACTCAGGTGTCGCTACAAAAAAAAAAAAAAAAGAGATGTTGTGCCAGATGGCTGCGTTTGTGAAGCAGAGTGAAGTCAGAAGGGAAGTGGAAGGAGACAAGGCAACTGTACATCAGAAGTGTGAAAACATGATCAAAATACCTTCAGCCTTGTTTCACCAACACTGGATTAGGAGGCAACTGTGGTGAGATGCAAGCAAAGAAAAGCATGAGGGGATACTGTTTGGAAAACAAAAATGTCTTTCAGTAATGAACTGCTTTACTTCCTCCAGTAAAAGCTTAGAAGTTTACAAAAATCAAGAGACTTTGTTATTAAATTGAAGGACTATGAACTAGTAAGCCTTAGAGCACTGTATCTAGTGTCACTGCAAAATGCCACATGGGATAGAGTAAAATATTGATAGCAGGCTGTGTCGCGGGCTTAGTTAGCATTATAGCAGGATATGCTGCTGCCAATCATCTGTAAGTAACCACTCTCTCCAGTGACACAGACAGTCAACAGCTCTGTGCCGTGGCTGCAGATGTCCAGGAAGAGTTTTCTAGTACTGTGCGGGAAAGGCGTTACATCTTACAGCAGGCGTATTCCCATAGTTTGCTCGTTGCTCTGCTCATGCCCACACAAGTGATATCCATGAGCCCATCTGACGGTGATCTGGATTAGTGTCTGCTCTCAGCATTAAAAGTGGCAGACTTGTAATAACAATACTGGCTATTTTGTACCTCAAATTGTTTGGACACGTTGCTCATCTGGTTGAGAAGCTTTAATCAACTTCTGATCCCAGGGCAAAGTACTTGCTGAGCCTGTAAAAGCTGAGAACTTGGCAGGCCCACGGGCGGGTGCTTATTTACCCTTTTTATATACTGAAACGGATCCTGGGCACTTTCAGCTTTGCTTCCATGCTGCAGCTTTTGGCTGTCACATGGGGAAAAATTTTGAATAATTTGTTTGATCTGAGATCAGAAATCCAAATTTCTTTTTTTTCCAGGCTTAAGCTGGCTCTGCTCAAACTGCACCATAGCTCCACACTCTCTCCTCCTCTGCGGCTTCTCAGGAGAAAAGGAGAACGTGAGCACAGATGAAGTCAATCTCAAAGCTTGGCCTCTTGTTCCCTCATTGTATCTTGGGTTACAAACTTTGTGGTGCTGGGGTTTCATCATGAGAGACTGAAATCTTAGTGTTCTTAGACTGCAGCTTGATTAGAGCATTGCAAGGAAAATCTGTGTTAGTTTTCACCAAAACCATTCCCTGACACACAGCTTTCTCACCCCCAACACCTATACTTCAACTTTTCGCAGGTGCTTTCTAGCAATGAACTTCATCCAAATATATTGAAGGTAGGTTACATTAGTAACAATAGGTATGGAGAATGCAGCAGGAACGTGTATCAGCCTCCGGTTCTTGTTCTGTTACTACTAAAGCTTGACTGTGAAACTTTCATTCTTTTATTTTTATAAAATCTGAATTTCTTTAATAACTTTGGATCAAAAGTTTATTCTCCACGCCAGGAAGACGGGCTTTTTTGTTACAAATTGCATTTTTGTTACAAACTGCACTTACTTGGGGAATATGTTCACAATTGAGAAAGAATTGCCTTTATTAACAAATCAAAAGCTTATGCTGTCAAAACTGAAACTGTTCTACCTTTTTATGTGCAAATTAAAGCTTCTGTCAAACCTTCAGCCATAGTGCATTTAATTTGTGGAAATATAAAAATATCTGGCTTAATATTAAAATATTCTACATGAGGAAGGAAATATTTTAAGTGATGCATTGCATTCAGGATTCTCAAAAGATCAGTTTTGGAAGAAATAAAGTGCTGTTTTAGCATAATTTATTTTTGCCTACTTTTGCCAAAGTTCAGTGCAGTACTTAAGAGTGTGTTTAACTTATACAGGTGTTTGAGTATCTTGTTGGATCATGTCCTTTGGAAATGAAACAAGCTAAATGAAATTGTGCAGGGCATGGGACCTACATCCCCTGTATTTTTCCTTGTAAACGGGTCACAAGATTTTTTTTTATATTAATGGCAAAGGTACTGAGAGACTTTTGAGTCTAGCTTCAGTAAAGTTAGGGTAAAATATAAAAGGCAGCTATTGGTTTCATAGTGATGACTTGTGTTTTGCAAGGTCTTTGCAGAGACGATAAAATTCTAAAGTTGGGCACCAGTTCTATATTTAGGCTTCCAAAATAAAGAACCGTCTGTTTACTCAGCAGAGCCCAGGAGCTTAGCATTTCTGGAAACCCGGTAAAGCGGACCTTGATTCAGCAGCGTCCTTCAGCACGTGCTTTATTTCAAGCACATGAATGAGGCCATTGATGAACCCTGACGTTTTGAACTGGGTGTTTTGTTAGATGGTTAAATATACATAAATACTGTTTTAAACAACCAAATGTAGAAAGTATTCAGAGAAAAAAAACATCCCTGAACCTGGCTATCTCTGTGGCATGTGGTCAAGCCACGAGGCTGATAGTCACAACCTGTGTTAGTATGGCAAGTTAACATATACCAACAGTGAACTCCTTTCAGGTGAACAGTTGGGTTTGATCTTAAGACAGTCCCGCACTCACCCTAAGCATGTGTCTGCCGGTTTCCTTCCTCTTTTTAATGTGGATAACAACAAGTTGTCCTTATACTGTTCACCTGGTTTTGTTGGGAGAACAAGGAAAACCCTGGTCTCTGACTGCAGCATTGCAAACTGCCTGCAGAACCTCCTTTTTCATTGCAGTCAGTGTCTCTTTAGCTGTGTTTGGCTTATTTGTTTTTTTCTAGCATCTCTGCAGACTACTTCATGTTTAATTCCCAGCTCTCCTTCTGTGACCAGGGAGCTTTTACCATGGCTTTTTGAGAGAAGGGGTCTTGTGTTGAGAAGGCAGGCTGTGTTTACACGTGGTTTTTTTCCCAGTCACATGTTCTAGTATCTAGTCCTGTCTTTGGTGAGGTTTTAATGGTGCCGAGTCCATTTTACCTCATTATTTCCAAGGCCTGAACCAGGGACATTTTCCCTTCTGCAGTGCTGAGAAGAGAATAAGTGGCTGTATCTTGAGGAGCAGACTCATTCCCTGAAGTGGCCCGTTCCTGGCTCTGAGAGCAGTGCATGCAGTTATCCTCCCGAAAAGGCCATCTGAGCAGTGCATTAATATGCATGTGTCTAGGCTGCGATGTGCCCGGGAAATCACAACACAGGTGTTGTGTTTCCAGCCACCTGGCCAGCTCCACTGCCGCAATGTTCCAGCGAAAGAGTTCTTCCAGCCATACCAGTACTTGACCACCCACTTCTCCTGTGCAGAGGGTACAAAAAACATTTTATGAATTTTGTCAGCTGCCAGCAGTTCCTTTTGGATGGTAAACTGTTGTCTGCAGGGATCCGGAGCACCCACTTCTCTACTGTGTTTATGCCCATGTTGTTAGCAATGCATAATTCTAGCATCCTAGTTTTTAAATAATTTCATTCTTCTGGGCCATCTCTGTAAAGGGAGTTTTTACAGGCTGAACATGGAATGTATTAAATTTGAAGGTGTTTATTACTGGTATTAGGCCATGGCAAGACAGCTATTGAGTCTGTGGGTTGTCCCAGGTTTTGCCCACATTCTCTTTTCATAGCCACTCCCCAGCATGAATTTAATGATCTTCATATTCTGCCTCTCGCCATGAGAAACCAACAAAGTGGTTCGGCTTGGGATCTCCTATTTCAGGCCATAAACATACGATCCAGCCACACCGTAAATTCCTCCAGCTTACTGCTTTCCGTGAATTCTGAAGTATACCTATGGCACGCCAGTGGAGGTTGGGCCTGGTCCCTCCAGGTAGTGAAAATCCTACCCAGCAAAGCTGTAAGGCACAACATGAATTACTCAAGTGCTGAAGTTTCCCCCAAACTGGTAAGTTGTGCCTTCGTGCTGCAGTCACGACTTCCTTGGTTTCTGCCAGGAGCCTGTAAAACAGTGGAGACTGTGCTGTCCCCATGACATGTTTCCATGCAAGGATTCAGGGAAAAGGTCTCCAGACTTCATGGTTTGCTGCCAGAAGGGCTGGTGGGAGGTAAAGGCACGGCGGTGAGTACACTGGTAAGCTGGACACCTCCCTGCTGACTCTTCCCCTGTTGAGTGCTTTAGCCTCATGCACTTGATACTTTAATTGGCCTGTGTGCAAGCTGGACATCTCTCTCTTTATTATTGTTATTATTATGCAATCAGACACTACTTAATTAAAGAATGTGCTGGGGATGCACTATTTATACAGAAACTATGTACACTGAAATCCATTTTCTCCATGGTGATTGCAGATAACGTGGTAAGCTCTGCTTTGATTCATTAGTGTAGCAAAAGAGATATTCAGAATTATTTTGTATAATTCACAGGACTTCTGAATGCATATATTGTCATAATACTCTAAAGCTACTGCTTGTGCTAACAACTCAAGCATGTGATGACTGGTTTGTTGTAGCACTATCATCTTAAAATTGCATTAGTGCCATTTTTTCATTGTAACTGGCTGACGTGGAAGCTTGTTTAGCACAGAATTTGTAGTGAGTGACATGCAGTGACGTGGCTGTTTGCAAAACTGCTTCTGAGTTCACTGAGGATCGCTGATGCCTCCAGACCCTGGCCTCGCAGCAGGTACCGGCACCGCCGGTGCCTGAGTGAAAGCTGTGGGGAACACTCCAGAACAGATGGACTTTATTCTCTGCCCCCAAGCTGAGAACATCTTTTCCAAAGTGACACTCAGGAAAAAAATTATGTAAGTAATTTTGTTTCTTGGGTTGAAAAAAAGAAGCGCTATGTTAATTTTAATTGGTTCATTTTATTTAGGAGAAGAATATTCTTAAATATTTCTTTGGATAAAATTTTGTGCTGTTTCCACTCTGTTTTCTTTCTGGCAAGGTGTGTAAGCAAACTCTTAGGATTAGCCATGAATCACCAGTATCTCCCCTCCCGTTTCACATTCATTCCTTTCTTGCCTTAGCAGGACCATCCTTCTTGCTGCACTGACCTGGGTGTGACTTCAACTCATCCAGTGCTGGAGGAGCCTCAGGAGACTTGCCACTTACATTCACGCAAACAGCCAGCACCTTCCTCTCAAAATTTCTGACTTTAAACACTGCTTTTAAGATAGAGTCTCAAAAACTCTTTCTAGCCAAATGGTAAACTTTGGCAACAAGAAATCCTTACAATTTCAAAGTGTAGGTCCAGACTGCAATTTCTGACAGAAGTTTAGATTTTTTTTCACCCAACCATGTGCATCTAGATCTTACCACCACCCCCCTCACAGCAAAACTTGTCCAAGGCACCTTTGGAGACAAGATTTAAAAATGTCATTACTGAAGTGATTAAACTTAGCATTGGATACCTGAGACCATCATGTGGGGTGTTTTTTACTTCCCCCCCTCCATGCTCTGAGCACTCCTTATCTCTCTCTAACTTTATTGGGCACCGTAGTGTATTTGCACACCTCTGGAAATAAGTTGCATGATTAATTTAAATGTCTAACTTTAGTTGCTTGGTGACCAGGGTTTTCGTTTTAGTATCACAGATTAAAAAGTTCAAATTGTTATCTGAAAAATCTTTGTTTAGCCTTGTTGGGTCTCTTTGGCCTGTACCTGGCAAATGAAAATGCGATAAGTCCTGTCCCTCAGTCTTCAGCTTCTTCTGCCTCTAAACCTGAGGTTACACATGTAATATAATCATTTCACAATTCAAAGCTGCTTTCGTTGCTGAGGTTCCCCTCTGTATACATTTGCTGCTCTCAAATGTTTGGGAAAAAACTTAAATATGGCCAATGACTACATTTAATGCACAAGATTTCGCACCTCTGGGCTCTATATTTATAGCTCTGTCATGTTCATTTCTTGTACTGACCTGAAGAAGAGGATTTTTTTTCTTATCTGATGAAAAGGTTGTCTGTCATGATGTGGTTGTTGCAGCACAAAATATTGCCTAAAACTTGACCCTGAACAAATTTTGTACAAGGACAGTTTACACCAGAATTCCAAAGGAGATTAAAACCTCCTCATTCTAGCCAAAGGAGTAAGCTTGTTTGGGTATATAAAACTGGGGTGATTCTAAAAATTCTTCATAGAGCCTCAGTTTTAAACGAATTCAGCCTCTGATCTCAACTGAACCCATTTTTCTGCTAGTGTTACTCCACTGAAGTCAATCATGTTAACATGGATTTTCATTGACGTGTGATTCAGAAATTTTAGAAATACATGTATTAATCATCGTTTGGCTTGAAAAATTAAAGATATTTTCAGCATTATCAAATGTTCTAAAACCCTGTTCCTAACCTTGGCATTCACAGAAGGGGCTTGTACCAATTTCAGTGGGCATCGCACTAGGTCGCTGCCCAGCAGAGGGTTTTCCACTTCTGTCCCATTATATGATACTGATTCTCTTTATTCCACTCTCGCTGGTTGCAGCAGTGACCCACCTCCTGTGCATACAACAATAATGCAGAAAACTTGGGACAGGCATTCAACTTCAGCATGACACACTCAGAGCTTTTAAACAGTATCAGATCTTTTAGTTAACAAGCCAATGAGTACAAAATCATTGTAAATAAATAAACATTTGCAGTGCCCTTCTCACCAGTGTTGAATAGATCACAGCATGTTCTGTACCCCCTCTAGCTGTTTTTCCAAAAGTTTGACTGCCTTACTCTTTTCTATCTAGTCGGGACTCTTACTGCCCTTAATAGAATTACATTTGTGTTCAATGACTGTTGCCAGCCAAAACCAGGAACAATTTATGATGCATTCGTGCCATGACAAATTTCACGTCCCTTTCCGTTCACATTGTCCATGAACAGACAGTGATTTTTTTTTCCCATTGGAGATAATTATTCCCAAAATAATTTGTGGAGGGATGATAATTTTTCCTCCCTGCATAGCTACATGCTGTAGACATGCTGTAGACCACACATGCTGGTTACGTGGCACTATTTCTTTTCCCTGATTGAGTGAATGTGACAAATGAAAGTTTCTTCATTTAAGAAAAAATACCTGTTACTCATCTGTGTTATTAATTCAGAAATTCTTTCTGCAAATATTTTTAAGTGTTCTGGTTCACTCACTGTATCAAGCATTGTACTTATTGTATCTCCATCTATTAAAATAGCTGCTAGAATAGCTGGAGAAAGTAAATGCAACCCCTAGCCCCCTGAAATGCACATGTAATTTTTCATATGGAAGCTGCAGGATTTTTTTTTTTTTAATTCAGAATTCTCAGTTAAGGGCTTAATTATAAAATATTTACTCATTCTGGTGAGTACTTAGTCAGTGAATGCTCTTGGGCTCTTTAGGAGTAGTTACCTGAGTAAATGTTCACCATTGTAAACAGGAACTTTCACTCAAGGGCTGTAAGAAAAAACTGAACCTAAATAAATCCTGTCCAAATCCCTTTGAAGTTGAGTGTACAAGGCAGCTGTACACAACTGGCCAAAAGAGATGTCTGTCAAACCAGCCCCAATGGTTTATTTTTCAGTGAGGCACAAAGCCAAAATAGGTCTGTTTTCTCATGCTAATGAAGCCCAAGGTGACAGAAATTTGGCAGCGCATGATCCCATACAGTTACAGGCCAGGATGTAGGCAGGCTGGGGCATTACATTTAAGCATCATTGAACACAAACCTACAGCCAAGCCTGGTCCTAAAACTTCATCTAAAATTAATCCAGAGCCAAATGCCCTCTTTACAGTCCAGCTCTTTGTGACAAAGTGTTTTTCTGAGTCAGCTATAAATATTTTGCTAATATAAAAATCTAGTGTCCAGACCCTGAATCATTTGCTTGCTTTCCAAAAATACTTTGGCAATGCTAACAGTCTCCGAAACATTCACAGGGAGCTTCCAAGCTGAACCAGCAGTATAGGGTAGCATTCACATAGAGTAGATGGATTTTAGAGCATGTGTGCAGTACATCATTAGTATAGTCTTCAAACTTTATCAATGCTGGAGTACAGTGCTTCAGTTAAAGACAAAAAGAAAGAAGAAATAAAATCAGAGCAAACTGTACATGAAAGGCTTTCTTGGGCTTGTTTACCCAATTAGCTTTGCATTAACTTTCCCACAACAGGATTTACAAAAATTTTTCATGCCAAGCACAAGTGTCCTCTGAATCCTGAAGCCATCATATTAGTTGAGTCCACAGAAAGAAGAGGTGCTGCAGAATATTGTCAGGGCTATATTCGTACCAAGATATCAAGAGGAAAAAGTCAATTTTAGTATTACCAAGTCAGCAAAAAGTAACCATTTTTTCCCAGTCTTTTTAAAGTTCATCTATTGTGTTCCAGCCTCAAAGGTGTAAGTGTAACAGCTTTCCCACGTCTAAGTGTTTGTGGTTGCTCCAAATCCTAGCCTGGGTATGCTCTGACCACTCAGGTGTTACAGAAGTGATGCCTCTGTTGGGCTGGCTTTGTCCCAGGTAATACCGCCCTGCTGCACTGGGCATCTGGATTCATGGTGCTATGTGCACACAAAAGCCGCCTCCAGAGTAAACCAAAATAGAGAACACAAACCTCTGCCTCTGCCAGACCAAATGATTTACCTTCAGCTGAAGAACTGCCATTCTTAGCCACTTCTTTCTGAACAAGTATTCTGTTCTGCATTGTAACAGAAAATGGCTGAAACACAAAATTTTCAGATGAGGGGAGGGAGAAATTTGACGTTGCTTAAAGTTGCTATGAAATCTATAAATAAACACTGGGTGTAGCATTGTTACCTCCCTTTCATTTTTTTTCCCTCAGAAAACAGTTTCCAGATGGATTTTCCCCAAGATGTTAATATTGTGCTGGTTTTAATGCTGAAGCAAGGTAGCAAGTGGTTACTACAGACCTGACATGCCTGTTCTGCCAAGAAACAGCATGAGCTTTCAACTCGGAAAACAAGGTGGACTTTGTTGTTTAATCAATCTGCTTTTGCCTGCCTTGGCCAGGTATGCACATGCATGCTCACAACAGTTAATTTATGAACAGCTTATCTGTGTTTTCCTTAGTCAAGGCATGGTTCAGTAAGGGTGGAAACAATGTTCAACCCAAAGACTTCTTTTTTTTTCTGGGAAAAAAAGTTCTTATTTTGAAGAATAGTCTGCTAGCACTGTCCCCAAGTCTTCTCGTTTTACCTCGTGAGTGCCTTGTGAAGACGGCCAGAGAGTTCACAGCTCACTGCGGTCACTGCCTCACTAGGTCATTAACTGGGAGCTCATTGCCTATGGACTCCCTATCTGAGGATCTACTGCTGAAATACTAGAGATATGGGGCCATTTTGAGTGATTCTTAGACTGACAGAGTCAGTCATACGACTCTTGTCTCAGTGTCCTGGCTTAAACCCTAACTGAGAAGAAAATCATTCTTGCACCTGCAGTCTTCTCTGTCTCATTTGCCTTTGTTTTTCAGCAGCGTGACGAGGTATAAAACAGCAGGGCATCTCGGGGCTGTTTCCTTCTATCAACCTGTAGCCATGCCGTGTGCTTTACATTAATCTGTCCCTACAAGAGCAAAACAGTCAGAGTGATAGCTTACCCTTTGGAAGATGGTTTGCTCTTCTGAGAACCTCTCTTGGATATACGGAGTAGGCCGTTTGTCTGTTCACAGAGCTGACGTTCCTGATCATGAAACAAGAAGCTGAAGCATTTTAGCTAGAGCCAGACAAAGGCAATGTTCCCATTTTCTGCTCCTCATCTGCAAACAAGAAGCAGTCTTCAAATGTTCCTCTTCAGCATGAATTCCTGTTCCATCTTCTTCATGACCTGACGTACTCAGGCCTAGTCCATCAGAACAGAGGCCTTGTCAGTATCATGTGACGCAGAATCAGCATTGAAAATGGGATTCAAATGGTGGTAATAGGCTGTATGTTAATCCAGTTACATTTTGCCTGAGAAATAATGTGTAAATTAAAACATTACTCAGAAAGCTGTGCACAGTGCTTAAAAATAAAACTTTAATGCTCAGGGACCAAACATTTCTATATTCTATTTCAAACACTTAATTTGTCTCATTTTCGCTTGGTATTCTTTCTTTAAAACCAAGTCCTGTTCAGTGAAAATGATGCTGCTAGGATGTGTGGGCTTGTATTTGTGTGCATCTGTAAGGCCCATGATTGTTTCTACTGCTAAAGCAGGCAATATAGCTATTGTTTTCAAAACTGAGTTAGTATTTTGACAAAGCATTTATATTTAGGGATATGAAAACTGCTTAGCAGCCTTAAGGAAAAAAAGTTCCATAGGTTTTTGTTTACATATTTTCCGGTTTTACACTCCTCTGTTACAGGCCCGTATTGAAAAATGTCTTCCAGTGTCAGAAATGCTGAAAAGACAACCCTAGAAACTGGCAGAAAGCTCACTCTCTCAGAGCAGCTACTTAGGACTATCTGCTAATACGGCAGTAAACACAAACACTCAGAGTAACTAACACCAAAGTACACCTACGCTTCTGAATTGCTTTCTGTTTTCAAATTCCTGCCATTTAAGTAGCATGGCAGCATCAACTATCTTCACGTGTTGAAGTCTGAGAAAACAGTTCTGAAGGACCAGAAGAAGCAAACAAAATGTATTTGTTATTATGACTGACCTTAGGCATACAGTATGTGAAGCTGTGGGAATCATACGCTGAAGCTCTGATGATAAGTATGGTGATAACTGGTCAGACTGTGCCGAACTACTGTGAAACAATTCAGGTAGTCAGCAAACAGGGCTAATTGCTAGTTTGGGGGATATTATGGGTAATTTACTGCCCACTGAGGGCTTCTACCTAAAAGTAAGCTCTTTTTTTTTTTTTTCCTTTGGACAGGACTTGCATGTTAATGCAGCATTCCTGATGCAATTATATGTGAAGAGGACATTCAGATGCACTTCCATAAATGCCCTTCTGCTTCTCAGTTACATTAACTTGTCTTCATAGATCCTCTGACAGAAACCATGTTCTTCACTTTTTTTCAAAATAGCAAATAGGCATTAAGGTAGACTTTGCTGTTATCCAAGGTGTCTCGATCAAAGGTCTGAGAGTAATACAATAAACACAATAAAATAAACTACTGGTGACTTCCAATACAAGCTAACAGGAAAGTGTCAAGTGAGAAGATACTGACAATTCAGCCCTGAAACCAAATGTTCCTGTGCGAAACACCCCCTTTGAGAAGGAAGAATAAATATCCACAGAATGCTTTGGCTATAATTACTTCAAGGGGGGGCGGGGGGGGGAAGGAAGTGCTGAATTCAGTTTGCTAAAGTTGAGACATTAATATTTTTGGCATGTAAAGATGTAAACCAAATGTTTAAATGAAGTGTCATCCCCTGGGTCCGTATTTGCCCATTGAACTACAGTACAAATCCTCCACAGACCTTCACACAATACACATTTTTCAGTTCATTGAAGAAGGCCCCTGCTGCTTCTCAAGGAAAACTAACTTGCGGAAGCAAAATAAATACTGGCATTGCAGTGTAACAGCGGAGCCTCACGAGCACAGATGTGCAGCATTGTTAGCCTTTAAATCAGTTAAGGAGTATTCAGACATAATCACCTCAGTGTCTGGGACACGTTGCATGCTGCAGAGCTGCCCAAGTATGGCCTGACAGACGCACGCAGTGTGTGTGCAGGCTAAATGGCAACAAGCTGACAGTACTTTGTAACAGTCCTGTTGTGTCTAGATAGACAGATGTTTGTGTAATTTAGCTGTGACTTTGAAATAGCTTAAGATATTGGGACACAAATGGAGCTTTGTGATTAGTTGTCAATGATATCCTACCTGCCAGATGATGATATTGGCCGAAGGGGCGTCCTTGGGGTGTCGTGACTGTGCTGCACTGCAAGAGGCTTCACCACAAAGCCTCCATCTGCCCGTCAGACAAGCAGGGCTGCTATAGGGCTGCTCCTGTTAAGAACAAAAATACTATATATATATATATATATATATATGGCTGCATGTTTAGTCGTGGGCTCTGGACCTAGCTGAAGTATGGCATGCAAAGGGTTACTAATGTCTGCTTTTAGAAAGATACCTCCAAAAATGCAAAGAGACTGCATTTAACCCTACAGAAATATGGCTCACTGGTTCTGTGGTAGTCCTATTAAGACATACAAAGTATCTCAGCAATGGAAAATTGAATTTACTTACGACACATGATTTTAAGTAAAGAAATATTGATGGGGGGGGGAACAAGTATTTTTTTAGCTCTAATTTATGGCTGAGCAGCTTCACTTTAGTTACTTCATGAGAATATTTTAAACCAAGCCTGCATAATATTAAAATAAGTTAAAATGTATGTAAAATTTATGAGAGTATGTCAGGTGCAATGCTTGATAAAGTAAGTTTAATGCTTCAGAATTTTTTCTTCAGGCAGAGAAAGCTGAATCCTGCAATTCTAGGTTACAGTATAATTTTAGAAACTCTTTTCCATTATACCATTCTTTTATTAATGAGATCCAACCCAATTTAACGAAAAGAGGTAAATTCCTAAAGAGTTTGTGGTAAGTCCTCAGCAGGATGGAAGCTGGGAACGTCTGACGAAAGAGGGTATTCTTCCTACTGTTCATACAACATACCAAATTTTGTAAAAAACACAGAGGAAATCAATTTACAACAAACTTTATGTGTGCCTCTTCAGTGCGGTTTTTCTTCTAGAAATGCTGCCTCACTCTGTGAACAAACAAAAGCTTTGGCAGTTGAGAGGGGCTGTACGTCACTTTGAAAACTCTTCATTTACCGGGGGTGTGTCATGTTGTTTCTTTGTGTGACACTCCCAATTATCGTGACAGAGCTAAATGACAAAGTACTGTCACCCCACTGAAAATTCAGAGCAGCTTCTTTCCTTTTTTTCTGCCTGGTCACGGGAACATTGCTGAACTGGTACAAAGGAGCAGTGGGAGCAGCAAACAGGGAATATCTGCATACTGCTCTAGTGTATTAAAAATTCAGCTCCTAGGCAATATTAAATCTGAATTTACTTCCATCAAACAGAAACTTAGCATATCTCATTCTTCCATTATAAAATATTGACATCAGAAATAGTGAATCCTGAAATGAAGATTATAGATGAAAACTATGCGCTCGGTAATTATAATTTTTTTCCTTGTTATTATTCCTTTCCTCTGAGGATTGCACAGTCTGTTGCAAACAGTAATGAAGTTAGCATGTAATGCCAATGGAAAGTATGCTGCAAAGTTATTCTTTCCCTCATTATAGATGAGGGAAGCAAGACAGCGGGAGGAGGGTGATTTTCCCGGCCAAACTGGTACTCAAGTGGGACAGCACTCCGTCTCACGTCTTAATCATCTTCCCTAGTGATGAGACCCTCAGTGCCATCTTGTTTCTGTCTTCATTCATTCTGCTGTTTCCCTATTTTTTTTAGGTTTTTACCAGGGGTCAGAGCTATTAATATCAATGACATTTTTTGTCACAAACAAAACAGCCAGTTCACAAATGCTTTCACTCCTGACAAATCCACTGCCCTGTCTTGTAATGTTCTCAAATAACCACTGCACTGCAAAATACAGTTACAGGCATGGAAATGTCGGACCACTCATTTCAATAGCCATCTGTTCCTCTAGCTCCTTCTTGAGGCTTGACACCAAAAATAGGAAGAGATCAGTGGGTTGGGCAACCTGCACTAGAACCATTTGGGTTCCTGCGTGTGGAGATAGCACAAAGTTCGGGATGGCTTCCCAGCAGACAGCCATCTCATCACATGCCTGAAATTCAAATGTGGCCAATTAAGTTGTTCCTGACTAGTGTCTCTCTCTCTCTCTCTCTCTCTTAGGTACGCATTCAGGGAGGTATCACACAGCAGGACGGCTTCGTTTTGAGGTGCTCACGGAACATTACCTCCTCTTGAACCCTGCCTCGTTGCCTATCGATGTTTTTGAGGAGTGTAATATATACAGTGCACAACACCTGGTACTGTATCTGTCTCACATGCTTCTTGCAAAAATCAATCTAAATCAATAAATTGTCCACCCTCCTCATACAGTATTTGCAGAGGTTCAAAGACAGGACCAATTACTCTTAAGGTTGAACTATCAAGTGTCAGATGAGAATATAGAAGTTGAAGCGTTGTATTTAGGAACAGATTCATTTAGAGGACCTGAAGAATTTGCTTTGCTATCAACAGGTCTATAAACAGAGCTTTTATAGTACGTTCCAGTAGAAACTGACACCTTGCAAAATGATAGGGGTTGGGGTGGGGTGTTTTTTCTTCTTTTCTCTTCTTTTTGCACAATTCACATCATACAGCTGCCTGATAAAGTAGGTAAAGTAACACCCAAGCTCACTGAAGTCACGCAGTAAAGCTGCCGACCTTGAAGGGCTGTTGGTCCCCACCCTTATTGCCAAGCTCGTTGCCTTTTTCTTACCTGATTTTCTAAGTACAGATGTAAATTCCCCATGCTTCAATTATGCATAATACATACGCATCTTTATAATGCATGCAGTCTCTTGGGTTCGGTTCCAAAAATGAGACCCAGGCCAGTCTCACAGGTCTAAAGATTACATGTGAACACTTTTGTCCCTGCCAAAACCACAGCACATAAATACCATATCTTACTATAATCACACAAGATGTTCCCAAGTTTAACAGTTCTCATCCCAGAATACCAAACCCCCCCTCTTAGCACTCCCGACAAATCAATATGCATCATTATTATTACGTGCTCAGATATTACCATGATAGATATCAGATTTCTGCTCATGCCAAAATTTCAGCTAGCTGTTCCCTTGAGTATTTATGCTTGTGGACTGTATTTAACAACAGCCCATTCAAAATGCTCACCGCTCCTAGGAATGAAATGCACATAATTTAGGAATAGCTGCCTGGCTATTCAAGCATCATGCTGTGTCAAGAGAAAATTAAATCTCTGACTCTCCCCACCTTTTAAAACAAACCTGTAGTTTGCATCATATTTGCGGGAGCTGCATGGAAGTTTCATAAAGAGAAAGTGAGCATGGCTCTTTTTCCTGTTTAATGGTAGTGCCTCCCCATTAATGTTACAAAATGATACAGTCGTTTAAAAAAACGGTCTCAGCATGCATGCATTGTATCACATTAAGAAATCAGGATTTTCCAGGCACTGCACAGCATTAATTACACTGAGCATGCTGCAAATTTAAATTAAATGATATGCCATGTTCTGTTGTAAATACCAAAATGGATTACAAGATACAGCCCCATATTTGCTTCTGATTGCCATTTGTGCACTGAACAGGATCAGAAAATCTCTATGACATATCATTTTTTGTTGTTGTTTTTTTAGGAGCACCTGATGCAAATGCACTTTTCGTTTTCAGGAGTACCTAACAGCACATAACAGGTCAGAATGCTGTGCTAAAAAAAAAGCCTCCCTCAAAAATAATAATAATAAAAGAATAAAAAAAACCCTCTTTGCCTTCATTCCCCCTCCTAACCAAACAGAATAAAAATATGTTTCTCTCCCCCCACCAAGTATTTACAATCCAGGGAATGGAGGGGCGCCAAGAGGAAAATGGCGGAAATGTGGGACTGAAGCAGGTCAGCATGAAGGAAGCAGCCCTGATTTTTCTCATGTGGGTCAAGTGCCCAGAATCATATGTAGGCAAATGCTGTGTGGGCCTCAGATCATCTCAGCAGAGAAGGGCTGCTGTTACACCATGAGTTTAAGGCAGGCAGGGAGCGAGGGGTGAGCTGGGCTTGGGGCTTCCTCATCTCTATCTGCGAAGGTTGACCTGGTGATTCAATGAGAAAAAGGCAATGGCTGAAAAGAACATAAGCAGTAAACAGCAGGTCTTTGCATTGTTTTTTGCTGGCATAGGTATTTTACATTCCTTTGTGATATTATAAGACCAGATTGAATTGTCAAGATCTCACCAGCCTCTGCCCTTAAACAACTGGATAAGGTGTATTTTAGACTGTATTTCTATTTGATTAAATACTATACAGACTTTTTAAAAAAAACTCTGCACATCAGAGAAAGGGTGGCATTTAGTTAATTGTGTAGAGAAGGCCTTTAAAAAAAAAATCTGTATTTTCAGGACTTACATACATATAAGGTCTTTGTGAAAAGATTAACACTGAGCTGAGAAGGACAAGTGAGTGCCAGTCTGGATCAGCACAGAGGCATAAATGAGGCACATCGTAAAAGTGTGGGCAGGGACATGCAAAGACACCAACATGTCTTCAAACCCAGGATCACCATATTCTTTCTAAATTATCTTGCCTTTTCTGTGTCTTTATCTTTTAGGACTTAACTCCAGTTTTCCTGGCCCATTATGCAGCAGTCCTCTGTGCATGGGAAGTACAATTATGAAACAAACAAACAACCCCCAAAACACCAAACAGGACAACCTGATCTACCCCAGGACAACGAATGGACATTAAAACCAAGTTCACGATACCTCAAACTCATAAAACTTGTTTCTCAGATCTTCTGATCTAGAGCCATCCTCAGCTAGTCTGAAATAGGTTTCTCTGGGTCAGGCTGGGAATAGTATTCCTATGAGATTGCCTAGCAAAGAAAGGCTGTCCCACTGGGCCTGCTGGGGATCAGGTAGAATAATACTTGTCCAAAACCTTTTCACAGGCTTTTAGTGGACCTCTTCAGTGTCTCATTTTGGTGTGATGCTGGGTGCTCAGGAAGTGGCTGGTGACAACAGTAAAACCTGATGTATAACTGTAAGGTTGTTGTTTATTCTCATGTCTGACAGCAACACCTCGCTGCCACCAAGGTGGCATATTCAGCTTTTAAAGATGTGCTTTTCCCTGGGAGCTGCAAGGAGTCACTGGAGGGTGACTTGTGAGATGTGTTTTCTCTAACTTTCTCCTACATCCAGAACAAATTAGGTAATGGTCAGCCAGGTGAGATGGATACCATTCAACAGCCCCTTTCCATACGTAGCATACTGCTGACAGAAAGAGGTGGGAGAGCAACTGGCCTTCAGCTCTCTCACCATCTTTCAGCACTTGTAAAAAAAAAAAAAAAGGGTGTGGTGTGTGTGGAAAAGGCAAGCCAAAGACATTAAGATAGTTTATGTGTAGCTCAGGAAGCTCTTGGAAATGAATGTGTCTGTGATTTAACAACACATCTACACAGAACGACACTTCTCCTAATATTCACTGAGAGAAAGAAGGCAGAGCAGTATGGGGCCATAACCAGCACACAGTGCATTACTATTGCAACAACAAACAGCTAAACTGCCAGGCATTTATTTTTCAATATGCACAATTGTTACAGGAGAATGAAAATCATTCTTTTGACACCCTGACAGAGACGTAGAAAGTCTTGTGCTTCCCCTAGCTCCCATGGTCCTGACAAGAAAAAACTCACAAATTCTAATAAATAGAAAATGGAAATAAATATTTTGACTATATGGCATAGGGTTTTGAATGGCTCTCTGAATCGGAAAGTGCTGCTCATACGTCTTTGTTATTTCTACACTCTGTAATGTTGGCTCTCCAAAAGTCAGAGACAAAGTGAGATAGATACTACAAGGATCACAGACACTACACTGAGAAACCAAGTATCAGTGGTACATCCAGATTTATGGTAGGTGATGGCAGTAAAGTGAAAGCAAAGCTGTTTGCACAGTCTGTATTGTTGCCCATTACTGTGTATTTGCCCTTTTTTCTTGCTTAGCTACAGCTGAAAGAATAGAAAATTGTACGTTATATACAGTATTAGGAGACACTTTTTGATCGTAAGGTCAATCAGACTAGTTTACCTGCTTGAGATGTTTATGGCACAATCACTCAGTGTCTTTAAGGAAATGTTAGGTACATTTATGGGAAAGGTATTTTGCAGAAGCCTTCCTGTTTCGTAGAGGTCTTGGACAAAATGACCCAGGAGGCCCCTTCCAAGTCTATCAAATGTGGTTCCCTGATTGATGCTGTTTCCCCCCCAAGTCTTTTCAAAACACAAAGCACTGTTATAAAATTTAATATGATACTCTATATAACTTTAACACAATGCCTTATAGGCAATGGTTAGCTGGTAGCACAGGAGCCTTGCACAAAGGAAGAAAAGAAGAAAAAAGAAATTGCAGTGCAGTTTCTCTGCCAAGGGATATCGACTATAACATTTACGCTGTTTCTTAGTATGGACCCTCATCTGTGCAGGGGGACACCAATCGTGGAGGCATAAAATTAACCCAGACTGTAATATTTATTTTTCCCAAGAAAAACCCAACAAGGCCTGAGGTAGTTTGCTATGCTGTGCAATAAGCATTCCCTCAGTGCTGGAAGGCAAATGGACACCCACCTCTCCTTATAAATAACTCTGGTGCTGTAATTGGCTGGGCATACCATAGAGCCACCTGGAGGCAGGAAGCAGGGCTGTCCCACCTCTCTCTGCACGTGCACATGGGCAGGCATATCCTTCACCTGTGGTCTCAAACCTTTCTGCGGTTACAAGTGGCAAGAATGAAAACAACACAGAAATGAGAAGAGGCTCAGAAAAGCCTGTAATGAATCACCCTCTCTAAGATGGCTTTGTTCCAGTCAGCTTCCATTCATGCAGCCATCATGCACCAAAACCCTGAAAAACACAAGCCTGAAAAGCTGCACTTCTAAAACCCATTGATGAGTGCACCAAAGTCACTGGGTAACGTGTTTGTCCATTGGCTAAACACTGCAGCAGAGCTTCGGCCACATTTTCCCTTATTTGAATACAAGCTTAAGAGCTTGCTTAAGAGCAAGTTCTATTTCTTTAAGGAGTGGCCAATTTATACCACAGCATTGAGGCTTCCCTGAAGGTGGTGATCCAGCCAGCTGAAAGTGGTTAGCAGAGAAGCTTTCAGTGGGCCACCACTTGGGGAAAAAGTGGTGCATGTGATTTGTTGTTCAGACAGAATGCTCTCCGGGTCTTTTACGTTTTCAGGTCCAACAAACCATTGAGTAAATTTATGTAGTATTTCTCACTATTATACATTTTTTTTAATTTGAGGAGAGATGGTTTTGCTGGATATTTCCTAAACTGACTATTTCTATTTTTCTTTCAAACTGTTAACATGTTTAAAAGTTTAAGTGAACTTAATGAATTTTTTAAAAAACAAACAATGAGATTCTCTGGGCCATTTGGTTGAAATGTGGTTGGTGGTTTCCACTGCTCTGTAGTTAGTTTTAATTTCAGGTTCTCACAGGGAAAAAAAAAAAAAATACCCAGAATTCTGCTGAATTGGGGTTCACTCTAAAACCATTTTACACTAACTTTTTTTTTTCACTCCAGCTGATTTAGTTAAAGGCCAAATGTCTCTTCCAAAAATCAGTCACCTACCTCTATGTCTTCTTGGGACAGCTCTGGCAGGAAATAGCAACATCCATACACACACGCTGCAAAGGCTTTTGAAGTCTCACAGACGTGAGCTGTTCCCTTTTCCAGGGCAGGCTGGGATTAACTCTTTTATTAACCTTCTAACCTCATCCATGAGAAAGAAAAATAGCCTAAACCTTTTTTTTCTTCTTCTTAATTTGGAAGTTTGCAGCCTTCTTTATCTAAACATTTGTGAGCTCAAATACCCTACAGATGGGAGCAAAATGAGGACCATTAATGGTGCTTTCCATGAGGAGCTCTCTGAAGGCTCTTTTTGGACCCTCCCATTATCTTGCACTCAATGTCAATGGCTATCCCTAAAAGCTTGTGTTTTCACTTGAAAATATTTTCCCATTATCATGAGGCTTGGGTCTCTCTATTTGAAGCATATTTGTTCGAGCAAATAATAACCTTTTGGTCCTTTTCAACATGTTGCATCAACGTATTTCCCCAATTCCTATGTCAAAAAAAGTGACTTTTAGGAAAACAAAACATTTGACTTGGCTTTAATCCTGACAGTGCTACAATTGCTCAACCTTAGCTCTTCATCCCTGCATCACAGCGCAGAGTAAGACACTCACGTCAATAGCGCTTCTCACTGGAATGAAAATGGTAAAAATTAGCCTGAGTGACACGAGCAGAAATTTCAAAGGCAGGAAAATTTACGTCCTGCTCTTTGTCTTACAGTATGGTGCATTTTATTGGTTGGAAGATTTAGCTTCCAAGCATCCCATATATATAAATCCTAGTGGACAACAGCTCTCCAGCTTCTTTTTTAGGGCAGTTGAGCTCAGCAGCTGGAATCTGCCAGGCAATGAGGGTTGAGATAAGGACGGAGAAAAACTTCACTGTAGCCGTCAGGTGTTGGTCAAGGGTCAGGATTAGGAAACAGTGAAAGGAAGACAGAACTCTGTCAGCTACGTCTCCTCACTCTGTTACAGGAGGTCAAGGCTATTTGGCACAAGGACCATGATTCTGGTCCAGCTCTGTCTTTGCTGTAGCTTTGACCATAAACTGCTTTGACGATACAGTCTCTCTTGGGGTTTCTCCTTTTGAAAGATTTGTACTTGGTTTAAAGCTAATACAAATGCTCCACTTTAGCTTTTAGAAGGTCAAGACACTTAAAAATCTCAGATGGGCAGGGCAAGCGAGGAAGGCATCCTATCTCTCCTCAGGTCCCTTGTAAAGGCATTCAAATACCATTTTGATGAGAACTTTCCAGCTGCTTTGCTGGGTAAACAGATGCATCACAGCTCTAATGTGCAGGGATGCCCTCCACACCAACAAAAAAAGACAGTGGGAAAAGGCACCTAAAGGAAAAAGGCAGGCAATGATGGGTACAACTGTATTTTTTGCCTTCCTCCGTCTTTGGAAATGAGAAAACCCATTCAGGATCATGGATTTCCAGACTGGGCTGTATGTATCTTTAACTGTGCCACAAGACACAGATTTTTGCTATTGTTGCCTCCTCCAAAGAGAACTGTTGCTATGAGTTCTTTGGGGCTCAGGCACTCAATTTCCCAGTTTTCAGTTAATCCTTCAGAGGCTATACATAAATAACAGTAGTAATAATCATAACAATACCTGGCTTGCCATTATGCTGTACTTAGTCTTTGTGATGCCTCTCCCACGATAAAATCTGTGTATTAAACACTTTAATTGAAACTCTTAATAAAACATATTTTCACTTGTGTGGTTATAGTCACATAATGATCACAAAGCACTTCACAGAATCAGATAAAAGTAGCCAGCCTGATCCTTGTATAGAAGCAAACGCAATTATTGTGCATCTTAGTATATAATAAAGCCATCATATAGACCATTCAGTGTCAAACATACCATATTTTAGGGTTTATGCTGGCCAAACAGCATCCAAGAAGCTTGGTTTTGTCCTTAAGCTTCTTCTACAAATCTCTTAATGCCATCACAAGCAACACGGCAAGAGGGGACTGGACAGTCTCACCTACTAGACAAGAGCAGCAGGCTGCAGCCAGGAAGGCTGGTGAACAGTCGTGCCTCATGATCAAGAGCCCTGGTTCAGAAGGAAAGAAGAAAAAATGTTATCATTTTGCTGGTTTAGAAAAAAGTCATAGAAGTCTTAATGTGCCATGGTGCTGAATACCGAGCAGCCTCCATGGGGCCATTGAAAGAGGACAAGGCAAAACCTGGTAATGCAAATGCTAACGTTAAATGATGCCTCCCAAGGTCTGGAAGGGGTCTCAAGCTTTGGGCATCGTAATAAGTAGTTCTGGAGGTAAGAAACAGATTAAGAGCTTTGTGCCCTCTTGTATAATTGATAAATTACCATTGTTAGTACTAAACAATACTACCAAGCAAGAATGGAAACATGCTAATGCTTTATCCATCTTAAGCAGTTCTGCTCATGTGCTCATACTGTTCTTAAATGTGCTAGATATTTGTTTGACAAAACTGTAAGTTTTAGAAAAGAGAAAAATAAGAACTTTAAAGATAATCAAAACCTTGACTACATACTTTACCACAGGCAGCTGTGAATAAGGTTCACTACTCTTTATTTTTAACATTCCAGATATGTAATTTAATGCAGGTCTAATGACAGTCTCGTACATACTGCTTTAATCGAAATTGTTCAAGCTCTGTTCTGTGACAAGGGCTCACAAGCTGCCAGCAGGGTTGTCCATTTTCCCCGCTTCTGTCAGGGAGAGAAAAGGGAGGGGAGGGGGACACTCTTGAACTTATGTTGCTATTGATGTGTAATATACAATAAAAAAACAGTTAAATTTCAATTATCCACAGGTAATTATAATTTTATTGTTTGACTGTACTATGGGGATTTTTGTAATTCCCAAGACTAATAATTTTCTATAATTTTACAGGTTGTCAAATAAACTATTAAAGATTATCTTTGAAAAGGATTCTGCAATTGTAAGGACATATCATACTGTTCCTGTACATTATTAGTAATTAGAGATCCCTGGATAGTGAAATATCTGTACTATATGCTAGCTGCTGGATATCATATTTTCTCACAGCCTCCTGTAATCTTGAACCAAAGCTTTCAAACTTCTCAACCATTGTAGCCTGAGTCACGTCCAAACTTTTATTAATATTCACAGAGCACTCATTAAGCAATTCTGGTGCATTCAATACATTAAATCTATGCTTCCTGAAGGGGAAAAGCAAAGGCTCCCAGCTCCATCCTGGTGCAGTGGAAACAAACACAAAAGGACTAATTCTGAGGTCTGTCCCCTGATGGGGATACGACGAAGAAGCAACGTTTATACCAGTGCAAAAATCTATTCTGTCCTGAATGCCTTTTGACAATGTCACTTGCACAAGATAAAATTATGCTTCCTGATTTTATCGTAAAAATATGGATGCAAATATGCTACCGATCAGCATCGTCTGTCAACAAGGAGGGGGAATGGGATGGGCAGAGTATCCAGCCCACAGGAAGCAGAAATTTGGGGGGCCTTCTCTCATCCTCATTGACGAGTCCCCCCAGGTTCACTGGGATATTGATGAGGAACTCCCCAGGCCACCTTCCTTCCCACACCAGTGCCCGACATCCATCCGAGTAAGGTGAGCAGGCAGCAACTTTTCCCAGTTTAGCTGGCAAAAGCCAACAGGCAACTAAACCAGCATTTACTGGGTGACAGCTTCCTTCATTTGTGTGTACAATGTCTGGCGAGAGATTTATTCAGAATCTTACAGGGGTGGAATCTTAAGGAAGACCAGAAAAGGGATGAGCTGAGAAGAAAAGCAGACCCCGAAACGTTGCGTAGAGCATTTGGGCACAGGCCGAGGAGGGCAGTGAGTGTAAAACTGCATAAGAAGATTAGTAGTTGTAGAGATTGTTGGTGTCTTTCCTGCAGAGCCATCAAAGGCACCATTCTTAGCTGATGGCATTTATATTTATCATGGCTGCCACAGGAGATAGTCGTTATCTGTTTTATTGGCCTCTTGGATTGTTATGTGGGGAAGGCTCTGTGCAGAGGGAAACCTCAACACAGTAAGATTTCTTTATGGGCTGAAATTCCTCTGAGGAGAGCAGTTTCACGACATGAAGATTTTCATGCAGAAAACTTTATAGATACAATTTTTTTCCCGATGGATGCCTCCACTCTTACGACTGGGGTTTTGCACATCCCCAGCCTGTTGGGACACAAAGCAAGAGCATCATCTCACAGCTCTGCCCTCCACTGGACACATCTGCAGGGAGGGTTTTGCTTTCCTCCTGGTGCCAAGAAGCCTCTGTGGCAGCTGTGATGCTCAGTGAGGGATCTGGTGAGGGATTTCCCTCACACCAGGGAGCACTGAGGGTGGATTATGTTGGTTTTACGGCGGCGTATAGCTGGCGGAGCGGCATAAAGATATGGGAGCGCAGGGAAGGATTAAGGCCAACGGACTGTAGCTCTCTGCCTTCCTCTAGAGACAAGTTCGATCCAATCAAATGTATTAAACAAATCTGAGTAGTAAGTATAGACATACACACTGAGCTCTCTTTTCCAAGGTCTGGTTGTCTTGCTGTCCTGTGCTCATCCTGCACCTATGGAAAAGTGTGGGAAGCAGGACATTTGATAATTTGGAGCGCTCTTCAGTAAGTGGCATTTTCTGCTCCTGACTCCCTCTGCCTACTAACCCAACTCAACTGAGACTGAACCCATTACTCCAGATGACTGGCATCATATAAACAGATAGGAGAAAATGCAAAGCCCACAGACAGGGCTAAATAAGTTTGTGGATAACAGACAATACCATATACAAATACACATCTCTCTTTCCCCTTAATTTTGATCTTTTTCCTCCTTAACATATTCCCTGTTGCAAGTGGAACACGTTCTGACAATTGAATAGTGAAAGCAATTAGAAACAGAATTAATTGATAAAATTAAAGCCCTGCTTTCTTCATGTTTGTCATATGACTACAAATATTGTCACTCCTATTAATATTAATTAATATAATTATCAATGTTTCTAATCCCTACAGATTTTGTTGAAAAGTTACTCAGCTCAAGAATCTAATTGTTAAGTCATGGAAATGTTAAGCAGCAGCTAAGCAAGTCCAAAGAATTAATAGCAAACTGTAGTTTATCCAAGGATTAGACTTTTAGCAATACATAATCACCTCTTCATGTGTTCATCCACATAAAATATCTGCCATCCCTCACTACACTTCTGCCTACTTGTCCTTGCAGTGCACACTTTTCAAGAATTAAAATAAAAAAGAAGATAGTAAGTAAATATTTTTTTGCAGTTGCACGCTTTTCTTCAAGATAAGTCACTGTGATAAGAGTTATGTGCCCTTAGCTGAAAGCAATGTCAAGGTCAATTATCTCACACTGAAAGCCCTAATGCAAGATACTTTTGTGATCAGAATAATATATGTAACATTGCAAAGCCTTTGTTTTGGTGTTGAGGAAAGCAAATCCACTCTCTCTAGACATCCCAATGCATTGTCTCTCAGTTTTGAATGCCACAGATTACTCCAATAATATAAAAGACTGTCTTGCAATGCTGCTGCCATTTGCGTAGGTTTTCCTGGCGTAGTACGACCGGCACTGCTGAGTGCAGAGGGATGCTGAGCAGAGCCTTCCCTGCCACCTGCCCAGTTCCTCGACGGACAGTTAGCAATTCCTGCCTGGCAATAGCATGTCTACTTCACAGAAGTAGTGCTAGGTGGAGTATTAATTAGCTAGCTTGGAAAACAGCCAAAGTGCTTTAAAGACCTTTGTTGTAAGGTGGAGGTTTTTTCTGCTAGACAAGAATAATGTAATCATTTCATTATTAATTTTTAAACGTATGTTGCTATGCATTATTACTAACCTATACTGATTATCCTAAGAGAAATGGTGATACTGTGCGAGCGATATCTGTTAGGAAGACTATTGGGCCTCACTGTAAAAGAAGTGACAGGAAAAAAAGCTGTTCTTTAAAGTTGTTACAGCCATCTGCTGCTCTCTATTCCTACCAGGTGTCACACTTATAAAATGTATGAGCTTAAGAAGATTCATGGAGCAGCGCCACAGTTTTCCCTGTTGTCAGGTTCCTTGCTTGTTTTTGCGGGGTTTTGTTTTTGTTATTTTTTTAATAGCCACCCTTTATAATGAAAAGTTACTTCTGAGAAATCTTTAGCAAGCAAACGAAACTCACTGACATGGATGAAATCGGCAGCACCGTGCTCACTGCTGGAGTGAACGCACATACTCCCCTGCAGGTTTGGGGGTTGAGGTTCATAAGGGTCAGGGTGCTGGGATGCAGCATCAACCCAAGTTTAAATCTCTGCATGACGATCAGGTGCACTACTCCAGTGCATCATTTGTGCATAGTGCAGTTTGTCTTTTTTTTTTTAGGCAATCTCTTTGTTTCCCACTCGTCTACCTGCCATTCATATCTGAGGCAACCTTTGTGCTGTGAGATTAAAAATTGCCATGCGCCCTCTTTCAGAGAGCATCCTGATTCGAAAATAATAGTGCACTCCCCCAAAAAAATATTTAGGTGAATTATTATACTTTGACAATGGACCCAGCAGAGCTGGACCGTAATCCACAGTCCATTGCTAAGGACACACAATGCATGCACCAGAGTAAGAAATACATATATACATAATACATAAGTCCACAAAGCAGTTCTAAAAAGTCAGCATGGCTGTAAATTCAGGAAGAAGAAATCAATTAGACAAAGAAAAGTATGTAGAAAAGTCTACCATTTAATAATAGAGAATTCATGGATAAATTTCTGAGCTGCACTTTGCCACTGACTTAAGTGGCAGGAGGAGCGGTTACAAGAGGCTTTTGTCTGTTCACCCCAATATTTGAATATTGTCCATTGCAAAGAAAAATCATGACACTTTTTCTCCTGAATCCCTAATGCTAATTATATTTTTCTGTATCACTATATAATACTATTTGTATAATAACACTACAGCATCACTCTATAATAAGTAATTTATACAAATATTAATTAATAAATGTTCTCAATGTTTTATTATATAAATGATACATGAAATAAACATGTATAAATATATATAAGATAGTTTACATAATTATATGATACTATTTATTAAGAGCAATTATCTTTTTGGACAGGTACTCAAGACTGCCATAATTTTTCAGACAGCTGAGAAATTCTGGTGAAAAATTGAAAAGTTTACACCCAGTTCTCATGGTTTTCAGCAGAATTAATTTCAGAATTGATAGATGCTTTTCATAAAAAAGAATTAGCCACAATTGATTTTCAGTTAAAAAAAAAATCTACCTGATCACTTCCAAAAGGCAATTTTAGTCCTGGCATAAGCCCATGACTATCAGTGAAAAATGTGCCCTTGTCTTCTACATATCCAGCTCTGCAACATCTCCAGAACTGATTCAGGAAAGCACTGAAACATTCACATTAAGGCCAGTAAGCATTTTTCCAAATAGCGATTCTTTCCTGAACTGGGGCCAGCACAGGTCAAGTAAATGGAAAAACAAAAATGCAGACAATGAAGCAACTTTCCCGTAATTCCCAGCAAATTAGAGATTTAACCTCTCGTACAGTAGCCAGTCTTATTTCTCAAGTTAACTGTTTGTAGTCTTGTCCTTTTTAGTTCAGAGAAAGACACCCTCTCACTCCCCTCTTTGAGGGCTTCCCAGGCCAAGAAGCAACAGTAGATCGCAAAATGAAAAGTCACATTGCTGCTTTGGTGAAAACATGACTGCAGTGTCTGACCAAGATAAAGAAAGATGGCAGTGGATTAACTCAAACACAGCCACTCTGCCCCAGCAGCTATTACGTACTGCTCAGCTGCATTTTTCCTAACTAGACCTTTATTGCTCTATGAATTACAGTCAAATGCCAACTAGTAATCTAACACAAGTGGCAACTTTTCCTGAGCCAATACACTCTTGTCGGGCATGACAGTGAAAATCTGAGGTTTTAGCCACAGCAGTTATGCCTTGCTTCCATCAAAGCAAACAGTCCTATTCTTTTTTTACACCACCACCTAAATGAGCTTGCCAAGCTTCACTGAGCCAATGCAGGTTCAGCAGTTCTCAGCCTATCTACACTTGCCACTGACATCAATATATTTATCTGTAAGGCCTGCCCAGGGGAAAAAAAACAAACCGGTGCATATTGGCCCCTTTTTTCAAACTGGGCGCTGAAGATGCAGTGATCCTTTGTAGAAAGACTTAGTGGCCACTGCTGCAGCCCTGCACTGTGGTCCTCACTTGCACCTCTTCTACTACACAGGGTGCAACTGCAGCGAGGCAGGATTGTGCTCCCTGATGTTAGGAAATGCATGAAAGGTGCCAAAATGAACCGTATTTTTGTCACTTCCTTCTTTATGGTCAAGAAGTTCTTTCTAAGAATACTTAAAAATATCTGATGAAACAAATCTACCCCTCCTGGTGTTGTGAGCACAGATACAGGAAAGTCTTTTTTTCTAGGGTGACTGTATTTATCGTTCCAGGAATTAGTTTAATCAAAGAAAAATAATAGATGGAGAAGAGGAAGAGCACAAATCAGCATAAGTAACCAGTCTTAATAATGGTCCATCTATTTGTGCATCTTCGCAAGAAGTCCTGTCACCTGCTGCAGAGGTTCTAAATAAAGTCCTGTTGAAACACAGGTTGAAGAAACACAATTTTTCTCACACTAATTGCAGTAATGCTAATGCATTCTTGGAATGCGGCCAGGATAAGTGGAATGCAGTCTGACAGCAGATGAATATAAATTATATATAAGAAAAGCACTCTGTACCTTTAACTCTTAACTCATTACAAGTCAACCATCAATCTTTAATTTCTATGCATGTCACCCACATGGTCAATAAGCTGTGCTGTATCCTATCAGAGAAACGATTTCCAGGCCACCAAGTCACCAGCAGGGCTTTGGCTAGTGGGCCTCAAAACAGTACTTTCCTTTTGCCAGGGCACTATCTACATATTTTCTTTCTGAAGTTGTTGGCAAGAGCCTGTGCTCAGCACTTCCGAAAATCCGACCCATGATACTTTGGTGTTTTGTGCAATTACTTCTTCGTACTATCCCTATATTTTTTAGTGTGCATCACAAACAGAGAAAATTTAATTCAGTCAGAGGGTGGGGGCAAGGGAAGGTGTATGTAGCCCAAGTTTCATTTTCACAATGCTGCATCTATTGGGTCCTCTCAATAGAATCAGAGTCTGCTAGTGGCTACATGCCCCTGCTTTACCTGTAAGCAATGGTAAAAAGTAATAATACTAATCTGCCCCAGGTTTCATTGGCAAGGAAGTCTGAAAAGGCCTCCTAGGTGGTCTTGTTTTATACAGTTCTTATCAGTAAAAAAATTCCTCTCATGCACATTAAGAAGAAAAATTCCAACATACCACTTCCTGCTTAGGCACGTAGCAATCTTTTCCTTTCTGTTACAGCATATTATGAATTTGGATTATCCTGTTGTTCACAGCTTTGGGAAAAAAAAAAACAACGTTATTGAATTTGCAGTCACCTTTGGTAGGGAGGTTCTGTTCCTCTATTTGAGATACTTCTTTTCCATCTATTGCACCATCATGTTTCAGTTCCTGAGAGCTACAGATATTTATTCAGTGCCCTTCTATCTCGGCCATCGTAAATAGCTCTCTGATAACAAATCGCGCTCTGTGAACATCATTTGCTACCAGAAAGGATCTTCAAGAAGCACATGAACTGTGATATAGGATATCCCCTTCTTTGTTACGAATGCAATAAAGACTTTTACAAAATCAGTTTCCTTCCATTTAAAGGATAAGTATATATCATTTTAGTAGTTTCACCACTTCTTATTGCCTGTCTGTTTATGCTTCATACTTACAGAGTCACTGGTCCCTTGCTCTTCAAATGAATACTGCTACTTAAATACGGAGAGTGATATGTGCTTATTGAAAGATTCAAGGATTTGAGCTGTCAATAGAAGCTTAATTATCTGCTGGTGGATGCTCAGATACTATAACAACAGCTGTTGTATAAAGCCAGCATAGACGAGACCACTCACAGCTCACCGTACGCTCTGATCCAACAATCTAGAAAAAATAAAAATATGTAATGCATAATATGAACTTGTATCTTACTTCCCTATGTCATAATCCATCATGTAACGTTATGGTATTTCATGTCATGTCACGTGTAACATGATGCAATGCAATGTCACACTTCAGAAAATATTACTAAGCGAGAACTGATTCTTGTTATTAGTTCAGAATATGAATCTGTGATCCAGTCATCGTGTGGCTTCGGCCAGTGGGAAGGGATCAAACTGAGAGCTACATCAGGCAAATGCTTTTCTTCTCTGGCTTGGCCAGCAGATGTCCATTTGTCAGTTTTAGGTTCAATTGGAATTTCTTTGTCACTAGTGCTTTCTCTTGTAAAAGAAACAGCAATTCTACAGCACGCCAAATACTGAAAAAAACAAGCCCTTAGAAATACATAATAGATGTGTATTAGCAAGACAGAAAATTGGAAAATGGCCACCTGCCAGCAGCCACATAAATTTTGGAGGCAATGCATTTTTCTGCCATTATGCGTTATCACAGGAATTGCAAATATTTATTAAAAGTATTAAAATGGTAAGAATGTTAAATGTTTCCTTCAGTAGTGGAAATTCGCATTGCCACATAGAAGATAGGATATTCTGATACAATGTTTATTAAAACGACTTCACTTTATTAGGCTGTCATACACAATAAATGTGCAGGTAGAGTTAACAAAAGATCTATTGTGGATACAGGAGATTTGTGAGTAACACTTCAAAAAAATAATCTCTTCTGAATTCTATTCATATAAAAACCATACTACAAACTTTCATTAACTTCCTTAGAACCATTCTTTTCTGAGCTTATTTTCTTTTTCTGCCATCCCACTATAGTTTGTTAGTCAATTTGTTTGCTTACATTTTAATGCTTAATGGGATTAAATGCAGTTCATCTTTAATTTATATATTAGTAAACTGAATGTATACCTTACATGTAGCAGGCAACAAAATATTACGATTATTTTTTGATTCATTTACAGGTCTAAACATGAATGGCTATAATATATTGGGACCCTAGTATATTTTCATCCATGAATAAAATGTTATTAAAAGATTGGTGGGAGCTCCATAATATTGATTGAGAAGAAAATCACATTCCAGTTTTGCCCATATTTTCTGCTAGGATTAATCACAGTGATTTTGTTCATAAGGTTCTTATTACAGTAAGATACAGACACAGTGAACATCACTGACATCCCACAGCCTCATGGGGCAACTTTTCTGGCTGGCTTCACTGGGCACAGAGCCCCTTCCCGGAGGGTCTGAGCGCTGATGGGGAGAGTCCTGTGGGGAGACACCAACCCCTGCATGAAAGGCTGATTTGAGCAAGTGAAGGGTTTAGGTTTGTGAAAAGCAGCTGAATAATCATCTCTCAGGACAGACATAGAAAACAGCTGGATTAGAAGGGGATATCTTGAGATAAACAAGATTATCTTCCTAGACAATCGCAAGATTTGTGATGAGATTATTGTTGTTGTTGGATGCTACTTCTGTTCTCAGCCATTTCCATACACTTTATATGAATTTGTGAAATATCGAAAGCGATACCTGGGATTTGACACAAAACGTGTATGTTGGAAAGAGACCTTCCTCACCTCACAGGCAGTCACAAATCTCTGTTGACTTTGTTAGGGGCAGGTGTAACACACACCGCCCCCCCCCCGCGCCCGCTCACCAGAAGTCAGAAACCAGAGCTGAGACTTGCTCTGCCCAAAGCACTCGCGTATTTCAGTCAGTGCAAAAAAAGTGTAGTCAGCATTTCAAGCAATGCAAAACCATTTGCTTGGCCAACCTTATTGAATATGAAGCATGTTTTATGTTGATTTAGGCTGTTGTTCTTCTTTAATTAAAGAAATTATGGGAGGTCATTCTCATTAGTTTAGAAGAGTCCTCACAGAAGGGGTTTGCACTGATTTAACCTCAGGGTAAGCTGGTACAACTTTTGCATGCAAATAGGATTTAACACTGGACACTTTGTGAATAATCCAGCTCTTCACTTGTGACATTCAAGGAATACTCGGAATACTAACTGGAATAAAAAGATAATGTTGATAAGATGGGGTCTTAGTGTGAAATTTGTCAAATGATCTACGGTGGCAGCCTGGAGCCACTGCACCAACGAGGAAGGGACACCACAGGGCTTTCTGCTAGGGGCAGTCCAGGCAATACTCCCCATCCCTGCATGATGACATGAAGAGATATTGTACCCACATCCCATTGCTCATGTCTGGCCAGATGGAGGGCTAGCTGAGGGGTGTAGAAATTGGGCAGTAAGAGTGAAAAGCAAGGTGTTTCCCAGTACCCAAGGAAGTAATGCCTTGGGGCTGGACCATGGCACAGGTGCATGGTGGTAGAGGGGCCACCACTGCCATGGAAAAAATTTGCCATGGAAAGAAAAATAAAAATAATAAAAAAAAAAAAAAACAAAAACAGTGGCATGAGAAGTGCGAACTCTGAATTAAGCTGTCTTTAATCTGTACCACCAAGGGCTTTGTGCAGTCGGCACGCTTTTTGTGTTTATAACAGAATCACCAAATTCAACTGATCTGAAGGGCATCTGACTGTTTTACATTAATCACAAGCTACAGAGAAGATGCTGAGAGCAAGTGGGCAGATACCCTAGTGTAGTAGCACTAAGGAGCTCTCACTATAATCATCCTGCCAAATCAAAAGAAAAACCCTAAGGCTCCTAACAAAGGAGACCACTGGACTAAACAAATTGAACAAGTAGCTAGACATGCATGAGCTTAAAGCTACTGGTGTCAATCAGATTTTTCTGAGCCACTTATTCTGCTCGATGCTCCAAAGCACATGTAGAAAATACGCAGGCACAGGCTCCGTGAACAAGCACCTATCCTAGCGAGGTGCATGCTGACGTATGGGTGCCAGCACATACACCTAGTGCTGGGGAAACAGGGATGGATGCAGTTTATAAAGGCAACTTGAAGAAGTCATTATCATACTGCTATCAAAACTGATATAGCAGTAAGTGAAATAGGCAGTGTGTATGGGGACGTCAGCATGTACAGGCAGGAGGCTATCTGAGCAGGCTTTTCGATCTCAGTAGGGTCAGATGTATACTTCCCTCGGTTCCAGTTCAGAAGATACAAACATAAGACTTCGGACCTCATAAATTTGAGTGTCTCTAGGTCAGGAAAAAGGTGCAGTACCCTGAAACCCCCCCGCACTTCTCACCTTCCTGCACCAGATTATTATAGAAGTTATATTACCTACTGGAAGGAAAAAAATTTAGTAAAAAGTGGATCATTGTTCTCTGAAAAAATGCAGTGGGCACTAACAAAAGATCTCCAGAATGGGAGAAAAGTTTAAACTTAGAAGCAATATATTACATTCTGGGGTTTTAAAGACAAACGACAGCTAGATTCCATTAGCTATCACCGCTTCCCAAAAGCCATCAGGCAGAAAACCAAAATTTTGAGGCACACCCTCAAAACAACAAAAAAAATATCTGTGAACAAGAGTAAATACTCGGGGAAGAAAAAGAAACAAAAATTATTAGGGTCAGCAATTAGAGCTGGAATCAGGGGAGATGGAAAAAATGAAAGTTTCATTTGGGAACAGATAGACAGGAATGATGCACCTGAGGAATTAGGTGGAGGCATCAAAGGAGCGGTTTTATGAAAAGAAAATTCACTTTGAGCCATTAGCACATTTATCATTGCAGGAACTGATGGCTAAAACACTGTCAGCTTTTTAAGTATTGGGAAATTTTACTTATCGGTATCATCACCATTGTCATGCTGGTAACTGTGGTGAGGGCGCTGGTTGCTGTCCCTCTGTCACCATCTGAGTGGCTGCACCTCTGTATGGACATTGCAATGGCCATGGAGAAGGCAGAACCGGGGCTCCCCTTACCAGCATCCTGATGCCTTTCGAAACTGGAATGTAAAGTTTTGAGAAATTATTAATATTTTTAAATGTCATTCCTACTTTTTTAGTTCACCCCTCTTTTCCCTTCTTTTTCCCTATTGCTTCTCTCTAAATGTACTGGATTATTTCCACCTGGAATGTTAGAAGACAAATAGTACAAAAGATCAATTTGGTCCGTTTCCATATTGATTTAGCATAGTAATATAGTTGGGGTTTTTCCGTTCCTCATTTCAAAACTGTAAACAAACATTGCAAGAACAGATCAAATACTCGCTACCTAAGACAGTGCCTTGTGCAATGAAAACATCAAATCTGGTTTTTGAAGACCATACTGCCCCTCCTTCACTTTTTCATTGAAAAAAACCCAGAATTGTGAATTAGCCCAAAATTTGAAACTACATTTTTGCTGAGCAGCAAAAACAGATGTACCCTTAGCCACATTAAATCACAAACGCATACACACACAGAGATGAGGAAAATGCACATTAAATATGAAAAAGTGTTCCTTTCAGGCAGAAGATAAACAGCTCTACTACAAATTAGCTCTCGGCCCCGTCAGGTGTGAATCTCTCTTGTCAATACGTACCAAATTCCCTGAGATAGAACCACATGGTCATGAATTTTATTTCTCTCCTGCTTAATTCCTAGTACCACTTTCCCTTGTGGATTTACTCAGGGATGATTTACAGTGGGAAAGGTGACATTAAACACGTCATTGAGCATGCAAAGATGCTGCACTCAAAGCAGCATATGCTTGACTTTGTTAAAAGATGAATGCTGTCAACTCCACAGTGCCCACCAAGATCTGGCCTCCTTTTTCTTCCCACCAAACTTTGAGGAAGATGCAGACACAAGTCTTGACACTGAGAGAAATAAAAGTTAATGTATTCATGACATGATTTCACTTGCAGCCTGATTTAGCAATGTCTTGTCTAGTTTGGATCTGCTGTTGCTTTTCCTAATTTACTCACTGCACAAAGAAAATAAATAAATAAGTGTACTGTAGTCTTATTTATCCTTCTTTGGACATTTCTTTACCAGGCAGATGGTCAATTAAGAGTACTAAACAATGACACTGTTTTCTCTGTAAACATTTTTTTTCTAATAGCCTAACAAATGAGAATCTGTGCTGACACACTGCTGAATACCATCTTGACTTTCTAATTACAAAGAACTGTGTCTTGATAGTAACAATTACAGCTGTAACAATGATGCTGGTACTTGAACAATATAGTTGGAGGCAAAGTGCTTATCGGAATATTCACAAATAAAGCATTACATTTATGCCAGAGCTGAAGATGGGAGGTTAAACAGTTGGGGGTGGGGAGGTGTAGAAGAAAGGTTGAAAACATTGGTTTAGTAGCTACAGATGTGAGTTTGAATCGAATTACATGAATGGCGGGGGGGGG